>Ga0055513_10000001_pt1 | contig 25989 bp, 83 predicted proteins | sample WestPond_TuleB_D_FD_57973 | JGI IMG/M metagenome (GOLD analysis project Ga0055513, IMG submission 57973) | Wetland microbial communities from the San Francisco Bay, California, USA, that impact long-term carbon sequestration - WestPond_TuleB_D2 | ecosystem: Environmental > Aquatic > Marine >...
TTTTATCTATATTTATTATTTTTTAATTTTTATACTTGATTTTTTCTATAATATGATGTAATATAATTTGTACTGCATTATAAGGAGTTATATGTGTATTCTAAAAAAATAGAAGATGTTGTTGATGGAGATAAAGTTTATATACATTGTGTATTAGATACTTATATTGGACAAGTAATATATGTATCTTTAGATACAATTGTAGTAAAAGAAAACATTTTTGGAGATGTATACACTATAAATAAGAATACAAATATATCTGAAGAAGATTCTCTTGCTAGATTTGAATTTTTTTCAATATAAGAAAAATTTTATGGATGAATTTAAAGAATGGATGTATAAAGTAAAAAATATTCCTCATACTATATATGATTCTTTAGATTATCAAATGTTAATTGGTTATATGGAAGAATTTTTACTTGTTTCTAAAGGTCTTTTTATTGGAATTTCAGATAAAATTTGTTTACGAATACATAATGGAGAGAAATACTCTACTATACGATATGAAGAATTAAAAGAAAAAATAATAATGCTACCTTTCAAAAGATAATATATACGTAAAAAGGAGAAAATTGTAATGAAAATAATATGTTTATTTGGACAAAGCAAAGAAAATTATGAGGGAGAATGTGCTCCAGAACTTTTAGCAGCAATTGATGAATATGGAGACATGGATAACCAACAATATTTAAATGAAGAGCAAGAAAAGTATGAAAAGGATACAAGTATTGCATTTGTGAAAAGAATGGAATTTGAAATTGATGATGAAACATTTAATAAGAATTTTTTTCCACAACCAATTACATTAAATATGAAAATTGTAAATAATAAAATATGATTTTTAAGGGGGTGTAGCTCAATGGTTAGAGCACCTGTCTTATAAGCAGGTGGTTGAAGGTTCAAATCCTTCTGCCCCCAAAATAGTTTTTTAAGGAGATAATTATGAAAATTTTAAAACTTTTTTTTGGAAAAATAAACGATTTATTTTATACATTGTTTGTAGAGAGAGTGTATAATTTACAACCTGTAATTGGTATTGCTTATAGAAATAACAATATAGAAAATATTTATGGATATTTAATATATAAATTTAAAAGTATAGAAAATGAAATGATCTATGTGGTTATACAAAATAGTGAACGAATAGAATGTTCAAAAGTAAGAAAAATAAAAGATGAACAATTAGCTAAATATATTTTATCTGATAAATTACAATGTATTGCAAATGTTTTAAGGGATGCTTTATAATCAAGTATTTACAAGGAGATAAACAATGGAATTGTATACCTTACTTATTTTATTTTTGAAAATTTGGAGTATTGTGTTTACTTGTATTGTTATTTTTAATTTTGTATTAAATCTTATTGGTAAAAATAAAATAGCAATTACCTTGAATACACAAACTTGTTTTATATTAGTATTTTATAGTATCTCTATTTATTCTTGGTTTATATGAAATATGTACATAGAAATGATTTAATTTTCTCAATTGTTATATTACTAGTAGAATTGATTGGAATTGTTTTAATACTTTGTAATGTTCCTATACCAGTAGCAATAGGTTTATTATTGTTATTTATAGGGGATTCTATTTATAAGATTAAAACTAAGGATTAAAGGGAAAAGTAATTGGAAAATAAAGACAATATAAATGTAGAAGTCAAAGAATTTCTTAAAAATATATATAATTTAAATAATTGGTTTACAGCACATAATTTGTCTTCTTATGCTAAATGTGATCAAGAAACAAAAGATCATATTGATCAATTATATTTAGAATTTAATAAGCGATGGAAATTACTTATTAAAGATTTTAAAGAAAAAGGGTACTTGTAATTATAGGAGGAAAAAATGAAATACAAACTTTCTTATTATCTTACTCATATATGGTGTTCACTTTTTGGTCATAAATATAAATATTATCTTTGTCTTGGATTTGAAAACCAAAAAACACAAATTAGAGTTTGTGTAAATTGTGATGAAGTTTCTTATTTAACAATACGCCCTATTAAGAAAAATACATATATGTGGATGGATTGTATTCAAAGAACAGAAAAGGGAGCTACTGATTTTTTTAAAAACCTTACAATTTCTAATTAGTAAGATTTGTAGTATAAAGGAATTACCATGAATGATAATCCAATTATTTGTGATTTTGAAGAGATAGGAGCAAAAGATTTTGAACAAAAGTATGATTTTTCAAATTCTTATAATGCTTTAAAATATAATGATTATTCTCTTATTTCTGAAGGATATTTAAAATGGATGGAGTTAAAAAAAGAAACAAAAGAAAAACCTTTTTATTGTGAAGATACAAAAGAATTTTATATGTTTATTAGAAAAGTAAAGAAAACAGTAGTAGAAATATTACAACAAATATTAAAAGATCATGATCTTACTAATGAAGAACAACAAGGTTTATATGAAAGTATTAAAATTTTAAAAAATCAAAATTTGTAAGTAGGAGTATATATGAAATTATATTGTTTAGAATCTGATTTCTTTGGATGTGATAAGGGTCCTTTTGAAGTAGAAAATAAAGAATTTTTTGTACAAGAATCAATGCCATTTTTAGAAATGGTATCACAAGAACTAGATGAATCATTAGATTCTATTTCTAGTAAATTTAAAAATAGTCTTGTTGAAGAATTATGTGTTTGGAGTGAAGGTAGTAATGAAGCTGGTTTGTTTTATAATAAGAACAAGGAGTTATTATGAATATTAATGAAGAAAAAGTAAAAGAATTGCAAACAAGTGTAGAAAAATATAAAAAAGAATACCAATTGTACTTAAAGACAAAAGAAGAAACATTAAAATGTATAAATGAAAGAATATACCTTTTATTTAAACCACTTTTTGATATTGATAATAAAGATTCTATAATAAACCCATATGAAGATAAAGAATTAGGGGTTATTGTAAGGTTTACAGGAACATCATTAATTTTTAGTGATTATAAATGTGATTTTAGAATAGATTCTAACTTTAGACTTACAGGTCTTTGTAATGAAGGTTTTTATTCTTTTATTTATAATAATATAGATTCTCTTTATACAAGAACAGCAGAATTTATAATAAATACTATGAAAAAAAACATTGATCAATTAAAACTTTCAATACCAATAGTATGAAAAAAGAAACAGAAGAATCTAATAAGAAAGTATCTTTTGAAATAATAGGATATGGTATTGACAAATTGAGTACTATACCTTATCCTATTTTTAAATCTGAAAAAAATACATACAAAGGTATAGTTTACAAAACAGTAGAAGATGCTAGAAATGCATATAAAGTAAAATAAATCTTGTAACATAAGGAAGTTTTTATGAAACAATACATTGATAATTTTATTACTGATATTTTTATAGATAAAGATATAATTGATGATACTACTACTTGGTCTTTTGTTGGAGATGGAGTAGGAGATTTTGAACAAGAATCAGATTGTGCTTTGGAAACTCCATTATTAGAATATATAGAACATTGTGAAGAACAAATATATTTTGCAAAAGAATATTTACGTTTATATATATACAGTAAATAGGAGGTATACTAATGGATAAACAAAAAAATTCTAAATTATTAATAAAAAAAGAAAATGTTTGTTCTGGAGAGTTTTGTTTAATTTGTTGTTTTGAAGAATATTGTTATAAACAAGGAAATATAGATATGGAAATAACAAAAAATATTCAATGTTTAGAAACATTTAAAACTAGTAAAAAAATATTTACAGTTGTATTATAGAAAGGAGGTATACTAATGGGTATAAGAAAGAATGCTAAGTTATTAGTAAAGACAGAAGGTGCTTGCTCTGGAGATTTTTGTACAGAGTGTTGTTGTGAAAGTTATTGTATACAACAAGGAGAAACAGATAATTCTTATCCAATAGAAGATAGTAAATGTTTAGAGATAGCAGTACAATATTTACAAGGTCATCCTAAGAAAATTAAAAAATTACCATATAAAATGTTTTATAATATAATGAAAGATTTAATGAATATGGAAGATGCATGTCCTAAAGAAGATAATATATTATGGATTAATGATCTAATAAGAGAATTTGGTTATGAGGTAAAAGAATAAAAACCATCTTGACAAATCTAATAAAATATAGTATTCTTCTTATAGAATAATCAACCTTTAACATTGATTGTTCTCCTTTTTTAATGTGGTGCTTAATTTTGAAGAGTTAAGCACCACATCCTTTTAATTCAAATGAGGTGAATTATGAGTAATGAAGTAAGAATTAAAGAAACATTCAAAGGTGCTCCTATAATTAATTGTACTTATTATTTTTGTAAAAGTGATAGAATACATTGTATTTGTATGGATATGGAAACTTATTATTGTGAAATAATAGCTACAGGGGAGGGGGAACATCCTTCTATTTGTTTGCAAGCAACAAAATATTCTAATCCTATTAGGAAAAACACATATATAGAATGTCCAACAGAAATAAGTTTTTTAGATTATAACAATGATTGGTCTATTTTCTCAGCCAATGTAAACAAAGATATTATTTTTATTACTCTTATACAAAAGGAGAATATATAATATGGGAACACAAAGTGTAGTTAGTTTAGTAAATTATAAAGAAGAAACAATTATAAAAGTGATAGTAGGATGTAATGGTTTTAATTCTCTTACTTTTTCAGATAAATTAAAAAAATTATATACACAAAATAAAGATATTACTCTTAAAGAAATTTATGACTTAGCATTGTTAGAAAAATTTGGATGTGTTGATTGTTTAATTGTAATAAATTCTACTGATATTTTTTGTAAAGACAAAGAAGAAGTGTCTTCTTTACATAGAGAAAAATTCCTTAATCCTACTTTTAACTCTCGATGGGAACGAGGAACTGCTGATTATCCAATTGTTGTAAAGGTATAAGAATGAATGATAATAATTGTACAGTTTTTAATCTAACTTTATCTGAACGTTTATCTAATGCTATGCACAAGTCACAAGCTTTTTATAGTCTTATAAATTATAAAGAACCTATTCCTTTTAATAATACTTTTGAAGTAGTAATACATAAACAACTTATTGAAGAAGTAATTGATAAATTAAAAGAAATAGAAGGTAAAGAGGTAAAAGAATGAATGGAAATCCAATTATCTGTGATCCAACAAGTAAAGAAGCACAAGAATTAATTGGTACTCATTGTGAATTTTCTAATAACTTTGTATTATTACAAAAGACTTGTACATTTCCTATTTGTATATTAGAAAAAATAGATAATTCAGATAGACCATTTTATACAAATAATGGAAATTCATATTGTTTTATTCGTAAAGCAAATCCAAAATTTTCTGAATGTTTAACTAATGCTATGCTTGCAATACCTAAAACGGTAAGTCTTGCACCTTCATATGATCCTTCCAATTATAAAGAATATATTCTTTTTGATGATTCTTCTAAAGTAGTAATAGGTAGAAGTCTTATTGAAGAAGTAATTAAAATATTAAAAGAGGAAGATAAATAATGAAGGATAATGAAAGTTTTAGTAAATTTATAGTAAATACTATTTTACTTATTATTAGTGTAAGTGTAATATATATACTTTTTTATTATGTTTTTCAAGCTCCTAAATACATAGCAGCTATTGGTAGTTTTATTTTTGTACAATTACTATATATAGAAAGATATTTACAATGTATATATGAGAAACTTAATTCTAATAAATAAAGTTAGGGACATATATACAAGATAGACCTATAAAATCAAACAACTATATATAAAAGGAATCGTATGGACAAAGAAGAGAAGAGAACATATAATAACGCTATGGCACAATATGCAATAGCCTTTGATATTGATACAACAGGTATGAAAGAATCAGGATGGAATAAATCACAAATTACTCAACTTTATCAAATTGAAATTCCACAAGCATTAGAAAAATGTGGATTTACAGTACATCCTCAAGGATCATTATACCATACTAATGTAGAAAAAGAAGATGCTCTTGCAGCAATAATGACATTACAATCTTCATTAAAAACTTTTGCTCCTAATTTTTGTAATTGGATAAAAAGAGTTCATGTTTTTAGAATGGATGAATGGTCTGATGTGACTTCATTACTATCAACAAAAAAAATTGTATCATCTCCTATATCAGTTGATGAAGAAATTGAGCAACAAGAAATAATAAACACTTAAAAGATATTGTCCTTACTTCTAAAAAATTATACAAAGTAGACCCAACAGAAATGGTAACTATGTAAAAAAGGAAAATAAATTATGAAAATAGAATTTTTAAAAAATATTTGTCCTAATGCAATATCAGGAGATTTTAAGGGATATATAGGCTTACTTGATATAATAAAAGGATCAACAGCGAATGTTTTACATCCAAGGATGGCTGAACTTGAAAAACTAATACAAGAAGGTTATATACGAATAGTAGAGCCTTGATTAAGATACTACGAAAGAATTTTCATAACTTTCTTTTGTAATTTCAGCACAAAAAATTTCAATTTTTTTGTTTTTATTTTGAATTGATTTTATTTCATTAGCTAAAGAGCAATAATGTGAAAAATCTAATTTAACAAAAAAAACTAATTGTGAAATTTGTTTTCCACCATAAGGAAATATAGTTTCTTTCAAAGAAGTAATTACTTTATCAGCTTCATTAGAATTATTTATATGCAACTCAAACCAAAATAAATAAAATTTTGTTTTCATAGTAGTATACTCCTTAATTTATGTAATTAACCCCATTTAATTATAAGCTAAATGAGGTTAATGAAATTACTTTCTAAATTTAGTATTAGAGCATTTTGGACAAGGAGGGAGAGTATCAGTATTGTCATTAAGTACAACTTTACAACCACATTTTGTACAATAATAAGTACCTTTTCCTGGTTTTTCTCCAGTACTATGCATAAAAATCTCCTTTAGGGACCTAAGATAAAGTGAATATACATGTACGGTGAATAAAATGCAACAAAAAAGAGTAACAACTATTTTAAAATAAGGAGCAATTATGAATAATGAAAAAGAACAAAAACCTATTTTTATAGAATCATTAATGGATTTCCCAATTGGGGGATGTATGAATACTGATTTAGGAGTAATAACAATATTTAAGGGAACAAAAATGAAAATTGTTTTTCCTCAAAATTCAAATATTATAGGATATGTTGAACACGGGTTTATTAAAGTTATTGATGAAGATTAGTATTTTCTCCATTTTCATAAAGGGATTTATATATAAAATAGATCCAATAGAAATGGTAACTATGTAAAAAAAGGAAAATAAATTATGAAAATAGAATTATTAAAAGCTGGGAATCCAGCAGCCTTTGATGGAGATATTGGAAGTATATATTGTCCTATAGGAACAATTCTTGAAATAGTAGGTTTTGATCCTTCTAATTCTAAACATGCACAAAATCTTAATTATTTACAAGAATATAAATTGATTAAAGTAATAGAATATTAAGAGATTCTAAAATAATGAACAATGAAAAAAGAACAAAAACAGGACAAACTCTAAAAGAAGTAGAATCTTTAGCATTAACCCCAGAAACAATTATTAATGAATTTTTGTTTTCTTAAAATTTGATTGATTTGTATCGGGGTGAAAGACAATATTAAACATATAGAAGGGAAATAAAAGAATGAAAACCGAAGAGAAATATAATGATCCTATGAAAGAAATAATTGATGTTGATTTATTTACAGATTCAATAGAAACAATTTTGGAAAAAATAAAACTTAAAACAAACTTTGGGCATAAACAAGCAATACAAATTGAAATACAGAAAAATTATGATAATGATTCTTTGCCTTATCATTTAATAATATCACATCCTTATCTTTATGATGCAACTTTACTTAATTATGACCCTGAAACAGGTATTGAATTTAAAGATATTTTTAAACCTGAAAATTTCATTGATAATGAAATTCCCAAATTCTTAAAGAATTATTAGTAATGAATTATTGTTTTTTTAAGATGAACAGTCATATTCTCATCTTGTGTTAAGCAAAATAGATAAACAATTTCATTTTTTGATGATAATAGTTTTTCAATATTACTTATTATTTCAATCCATTTTATTTTAGAATCATTATAATGAAATTCATAACTACTATTTGATAATTTAGTTGCATTTAATTTTTTTTCAAAAAATATTTTTAAGTTTTCATTTTCTTTATTATCTTCATAATTAATGATACTTAAAACTTGTTTGTAATTTATAAACTCTTCGTGTCTGCTCATCATTTCCACCTTTTTATCACTCGAAACAAGTGTTTCAAATACATCTTCAAAATCCTCTCCAATGGAAGGAATAATTTTTGGTTTTTTAGGCATATTATTCTTTTTCCTTTAATTTTTTGTTAAAATCCAATAAAATAAAAATACTTTTTGATGTATCAAACAAAATCCATAAATCATAAACAAAAATTGTAACACAAAAAGTATCAATTAATTGCTTATATTGCAAATTTAACTTCAACCAATTTGAATCAGAAACAATAAATATAATAATTGAGGTAACAACTAATACAATTTGCTCTTTAATTGAGAGAATCATTTCTTTTTTAGTAGAATTAAATGTATCATAATTTGTTTTATCAATTAATTCTCGTATTTTTGTTAAAACAATACTGAGCGTAGTAGTATTTATAGCCATTAATGCAAGTATCAATGTGATAAGATTTTGTTTTAAAAAGGATACAATATAATCAGATTGCAAAAACATTTGAAATTGGATAATTATAAATGATAAAGCTATAGAAATTAAAATATTTTTTAGTATTTTCATTAAAGTAATCCTTTTATTAATTCAATAATTGTATTAGGAGAATTTGCACTTATTTGAAAATCATCAAGTTCAATTGAACGTTTTGACTTTGCTGTATGTATTTTACGTTTCACGTTTTTTGCTTTTATAGTAATATTACCACAACCTTCACTTGAATACTCCACAAGACTATTTACTTGACTATTTGAGGAATCAATATTTAATGCTGAATCAGGATCAGCGGTAATATTTATATTGGTTTTCGAAGCATTTGTACCCTTTTGAGGTGGTTCAAAGTCAAAGTCTTCATTATCAAGCAATAATCTAATTTCAATATGACTATAGTTATCATCAAGTTCATCATGTACAGGATTAGCAATTTTTTTATATCGAGCATCTTTTACTTTAATAAAATAGCATCCATTTTTTTTATTATTAGAAATGTACCAAATATCTGGAGGTTTTGAAAACCGTGACCAATTACATGAACAATCAGGAAAACGAATTGTTTCTAATTTTATTATTCCTGTCTCTTTATCAATATCATTTAAAGAATAAGAACGATATAATTTTTCAGTATCCTTTATTTGAGTAGTATGAATATGAGGTCTACCATTTCTTTTTAAGCGATCAGGTAATTTTTTTGAATGAATTTTTTTCAAAATATTCGTGTAAAGGTATTGAAAAATCATCATGTTGCTCTACCTCTTTTATTTTCATAATATCAAAGTTATTTAATAAAGAAATAATAAAAGAGCCATCATTATATACTTCAATAAAAATTTCTTTTATTATTTTTTTAAGGAGCTTTTTAATATTGGTTCTATAAACAATAGCTATTCCTCCTTCAATAGAAGGGGCTATTCGAATTGGTAAATAATAATAATCATGAGCAATAAATGAATAAATTTTCTTAACTTTTTCTATTGCTAAAGGGTCAATAGGAGGATAATCAATTGGAATTTCAATAGAATCAATTTTTTGAGCAATTGAATCAATAATTGAAACACTTGTAGTTATTGTAGTTGCTTTGTTAGGAACAGTAATGGGTGAAGACTTTACTACTATTTTTTCATTTTGTTGCGTTGATGATAGAATATAGGGATTCATAGAGAATATAGTTGATAATGAATTAGGAGCAACTAATGTTGTATTCATCTTTTAACCTTTTGAGTGTATTACAGAAACAATAGGTTGTGTTTGTGTCACATAAGATGGATTTCCTTGTTCATCGGTTTCATCAGGTGTTGGACAATACAAAATTATTAAACCAATATTTTTACAACTACTAGCAGTAAAATATGCAACACCTTTTAAATTAGAAAAATGCTTTTTAAGACAAGTAATAACTTCATCAAAACTACGTTCAGCATTTCTATCAACTGATAAGCCCTTTGAATCTTTAAATGCAGCAGAAGAGGGTCTATTAAACTCATCATCCCATAATTGGGGAAGTATTTTTATAGCACGAAAGAGATTTTCATTATTATCAACAACTGATGATATATTAGGCTTCATAGTATAAAGATAAAGCTTTTGCTACCTCACTTATATGAGAAAGAGACCATTCTTTACTATTGCCTATTGCATCAACAAAAAATACTTCAACTTCATTTTCTGTAATTTCGAATTCAATATATTTACCACTTTGATCTTCAAGTTCAAATTGAATTGTATTTCTTCCTGTAGGAAATACTTTGGGTTGAAAATCAAAACTATCCAATAAGGTAATAGCTTTTTCAATAACAACACTTGATATTTTTTTTGCATTGTAACCATTCCAATTATCAGATAATTCACAAAAATTGTTTATTTTCTCTATATTTTTTGTTTTCTTAAAAACTTCTTTTTCATAAATTAAATTCATTGAATATATAGTTGAAGTATCAAAAAATTTGTTTGTTTTCCCATAACTACTTGTTAATAATGGTAAATGTATAGTATTAACATTTGATGATGCATATGACTGGATCATTGCTTTTCCGTGTTATTGGGATTTTCATTATGTTTTTTTTAGAATCTGTCTATATTCTTGAAACTATTCAAGATTTAGATGAATTTAAATATTCAATACTTTCCTCTATACATAAAAAGGATAGGATACTAATTATAAAAATAGATCCTGAAATAAGCGAATCTCATAATTTATTAGAATGAACCCTTTCCCATAAATTACTAATAAGTGGTAATTTACAATTTTCGTTAAATGTAATAATTATTGGTCTTGAACTTTCAGGCCATCCTTGTTTATCTAATTTGTAATCATTAGTGTTTTTATAATGATTACCATTGTTGAAAATAGTAATATCAAATTCTGGATTTTTAACATCACAAATTCTTAAATTAAATTTCTTTTCTTCTTCTGTTTCTGGTTTTAAAACTAAATAACCATTTATAAATTCTATATACATGCTTCTTTTCTCCTTGTTATTTAAAATATAGTTACCCATCTTCAAAGTCTACCTATTGGGTCTACCTTATATATAAATCCCTAATAATAAATAGAGGAGAAAGTATGTTTGATCTTGATTTTGAATACAATTGTCCATATTGCAATGAATTATTTTTAGGTGAACATAATATTGACAATAAAATTGTTAATAAAATATTAATTTGTGATTTATGTGGAAATAAATACAAGCTTACATCAAAGGCAATACTAGAGATTGAATGTGAAGTAACAAAGTTTAATGAATAAAAAAATTATTCACTTTTAGCTGGAATATCAATCCATTCTTTATTATCTTTTAAAGAATCCATTACTTCTCTTGCTTTTTTTGCAAGACTTGGATTTTTAGATTCATTCCAACGTGCTAAATTGTTAATAGCTTTTGAAACAGGGCCTTTTCCTATTTTCTTAGCAAGGGATATAAAATGTTTTAAAGGCATATCATCAAATGATTTACCTTCTGGAATTTCAAGAATACCTTCATTTTCTACTTTAATATCTGATGTATCTTTTTCTACTAAGGTGATTAAAGTATTTTTCTTAATAAAAATACCTTCTACTATATAATCTTTTGAACATTTCATTATTATATTCTCCTGTTTTTATATATAGTTACTTATACATTACCAATTGTCTTCATTTTCAAATCTTTCTACAATAGACAAATATGCTGGATTTTGTAATAAAGCATGATTAGTTATAGGTGCTAAATTATAAGCAACGTATACAATTGCAACCTTAGTAGCTGTATTAATTATATCTACTAATTGAAAAGGAATTATTTCAAAATTAGTATCATCTTTTTTTACTTTATATAATATAATATCATTCTTCTTAACTTTGTCTTCAAATTTAAAATAACCAGTAATAGGTAGTATATCATATAAATACAAAGTAGTAGAAGATTGATTTGTATCATCACTTGAAGTAGATGGAATTTCATTCCCTGGAAAATTAATTATATAAGAAATAGGTCTATAATCTTTTATAGTTGTTGCTATGTTATGAAATTTATCTTCTATTGTCTCTATTACAAATCCTTTGCTTTTAATACCTAGTGTTTGTACATACGTATCAAACATTTTTCTTTGAATTCTATAGATACCTTTTTGTATTCTGTCTTGTGGAGTTTCGTTTGGTAACATATTATCTTGTTCCAAAAATACTAGAACTTTCTCTCCAATACAATAAATTGTCTTCTATTAATTTATCACCATCTTCTTTTAATCTAGTAGCATCTAATTGAATAGGTAAATCCATTTCAACTAATCCAAGTATTTCACTTATTTGTGTTTTTAACATACCTTTACAATAATTTAAAAAAGATTGTTTCTTTATAAAATCTATATTATCTATATTACTGTCAACACAAGCTAATTCAAAATAAAAACTACCACCTATATTACTTTTAGTGTACAATGTTTTAGCAGCCACATCAAACTTATACCAATATACTTTATTAGAAGATTCAAGTGATTTTGTATAAAACATTCTTTGATAACGTATTGTTTCAAATCCATATCCAAAAGGAGTACCATACATACCTGGGCCTCCCATCATTCCATTTGTAGAAAATACTTGAGAAGCACTATAAAAAGGATTTTGATAAAAAACAGAATTGTCCATTGGATTTAACCCTGGTTGAGCAGCAGATTGAGGTATGAATTGAGCACGTGCTACTCCAAAAGAATTTTCAGGAACTCCATCTGTAGTTGTTAATGCAATAATAGCATTGCTCCCACTTGAGTTAATACTTAATGGTACTCTTTTTGGGAAATGAGTATAATAGGTTTCTAAAGATGGTTCTATTACAAGATCAATTATTTGTTCTTTAGTCATTAAATATGATAAAGTATCTTCTGTAATAACTGGATAACCTATTGCTTTTAATATATTAAAATAGTCTTTATCTGATATGATAATATTGTCTATAGTCATACAATATATAGTTATTAACTATATAAATCGTATGGAAAAAGAAGAAGCTAATTTATTAAACTATTGTCAAAATCTTTTAAAAATTGTAAAAGATTATACTCATTTACAAGAATGGACCCCTCATGTTTATTCTTATGTTACCTATGTGGAACAAGAATTAAAAAAATATGAAGAAAAAAAATTTAATAAAAAAGAATAAATTATGTAACTATATAAGAATAGTATATTAGAAGGAGATAATTAATTATTATGGTTAAACAAAAAGGTAAATTTACAGAAATTACCCTTGAAAAAAAGGTATTAGTAGAAGGAAAAATCCTTCCTGAAGGAACTGTTCTTTTAGTAGAACAAGATGGTATTATAGATAGTGTTTCAATGCCATCAAATACTGACCCTTCTTATGATGAAGTGTATGATAAAGCTACTATGAATATGAAGCAAAGAATTCAACGTCTTCGAAGAATGGGTATGGAAGTAGAACTAGGGGAAGAGGTTGTTTTACCAACCGAAGGGGTAGTTGAAGTTCCACTAGAACAAGTCCCCACTGTAGATGTAGAACAAGAAGATGGAGATATTGAAATTACATTAGAAGATATGATGACTCCAGAAGAAAGATTTGAAATGAAACGTAGAAAGAGTAGAATGATGAATATGTGTAAATCAAAAATGGACGATGAAGAAAGTACTTTGATTACTGAAAAAGCAAAAGTACAGCAACGGATTAATAGAATTAAAGAACTTAGTAAAAAAAACTCTAAGTGAGTCTAAATGGAAAGAGGAAACTGGATTTACAGTAAAAGAATTATATCAATTTATAATTAAAATATATCCAGATACTAAATGGCCTGAAAAAGAAAATGATTTAGTAGATGCTATAAAAGAATATGATCCAGAAGGAATAAGGATCACAGCAGAATAAATATAAAAACCCTCTTTTTAGAGGGTTTTTTTAATAATTGTCTTTATATAAAATTAAAGAGTATTTTTTATATTACTCTTTTGTTATTACAATTATACTAGTTCCTATAGTAATATATATTGACCCTTTATATTCTTCTTCGTTTTTAAATATCATATCAGTTTCATCTATATCATCAATATCATTTCCGTTAATAGTAAAATGAGTATTACCTTTTTTATATTGAAAATATAATTTTTGATTATCTGAATAAAAATTACAAGTATCAGACACTACTAAATTATCTTTTAAATAAATAAAAATAGAATAAGGATAATTTCTAGTTGGTTCATTAAAATCTTTGTATGCTCCTAATATGGAATCTTTAAATTTCATTATTATTCTCCTATATTTATATAGTTACTTTTTTAATACTTTGTAAATTTTTATCTAGTTGTCCTTTTCCTTCCCAATATTCTTTACATATTCTACATTGTGTATACTCTGCTATAAAAGAAATTTCTTTTTCTTTTATTATGATTTTTTCAAGTATATATATAATCTTAACTAGTTGTGTTTTTTCACAATTAAAACAAGGTTTTTTCATAAATTATCCTATAAAATTATAACAGTATACAAAAGTATACACTATAGAAAAATACTTTTTTGTCTTGCATTTTTGTATATCATATGATACTATCATAGTTAGCTTTATAAAAATAATAAGGAGTATAGTATGCCCAATATGTCTTATGTTCGATTTGAAAATACTTACTATGATTTAAAAGATTGTTTTGATCACCTTGAAGATACTGATTTATCTAGTAATGAACAGTCTTATAGAAAAAAATTAATTGATCTTTGTGATCAAATTAGAGAATATATAGAAGAGGAAAAGGAAGAAAATGATGATGAAGAATTTAAAGAATATTAAATATATATTATAAAGGAATGTATGAAGTTTTATATAAAAACAGAGAAAGGAGAAGAAGGTCCATTTGAAGCAGATAGTAAAGAAGATTTTGTAAATAGTAAATTCCATATTTTTGAAAACAAAGCACAAGAATCTTTTAATAAAGATATTAGAAAAGTAAAGTATATAAGTTATACTGATTTTATAAATAATAAAATAGAAGAATTAAAAAATGAGTTTATTAAAAGTATATATGAAGTTGTACAAGAAGATAAGGTAGAAGAATTATCTAATTTACAATTAATATTGTCTCTTATGGAAGATGCTTTACAATTGTTTGATACTGTTATTAAGATATACCCTCTTATTTTAATTGATGTAGAAAATATACAAAGAGAAATTAATAATATATCTATGAAAAGAAATGATTGTGAGACAAGAGTAAATAATAAAGAGTTACAGAAAGCTACTACTTTATTTAGTAAGAAAAGGAAAAAGATTTTAAAATATTTTTATGATCAACAAATGCAAACAATAGAACAAGGAGATAGTAATGATAAATAAAAGAAATAAATGGGTTTTTTTTGAAAAGAAAAAACCTCCCAATAATCAAATTGTAAATGTAATGTGGAGTAATAAACAATATTGTAATTTTAAATATATAGAAAATTATGGTGATAAAATTGGAAATAATGTTTTTATACCAATAGATTCTGGAAATTCTTTTGTACTAATCCCTACTTGGTATTTTTATTGGCAAGCTATAAATAATTAATTTAATTAGAAGGAAGCAATAATGATAAAGAAAAGAAAATATTGGAAAAATATACAATTTAAATATTATAGAAGTGGAAATTTATGTTTTTGTGATCAATTAAGAAAAGAAAAAGAAGAAAATTTAGCTAAATTTTTTGATGAACAATGTTGTTGTACTTGTAAATATCAATATTTAGTTTATAAAAATTGCAATTCTACTGCTTATAGGAAAGGACAATGTATTTGTAATGAATCTTTAAATTTTTATATATGTGCTCTTCGACCTAATCATGCAAGTATAAAAAGTAAGCATGGATTATGTGAGTGTTATAGGAAAAGGGAAGAAGAATGAAATTACAAGACGAAGTAAGTATTACAAGACCAAACTTATGTAGATCATGTCCTTTTTATCAAAGGGACTATTTTGAAAATGAATATTGTTTTGGGGGATACTATTTTGATAGGTCTTACAAAAATAGAATAGATGATCCAGGACCAGAAAGTATATTACAAATGGGTGGGACTAGTGAAGATTGTTGTTTTATAAGTAAAGAATAAAAGAAGATTTTGTGGAAAAGAACAATATATTAGATAAGATACAATATAAGATTGAAACTTCTACAAAAAATAAATGTTATACTTGTTGTAATAATAAATACATAGATAGAAAAAATAAGATATTATCTTGTTATTTAATTAATGCTTTACAAGAAGAATCTTTAGATGTGATTATAAGTGTAGAAGGTTCTTGTAAATTTCACTCTAAAGATTCTCCTAATTTATTTTGAAACTAATAACATTTTTTTACAACAGAGAAAGAACAAGTTTTTTCTTTTTCGTCCATGAAAGGAAGGTCTTTTGTTAGTAGTTCTACTAATTCTTCTGCTTTTTTCTTCCCTTCATATGTGTTTTTATAATATACAAGGTCTTCTGAATAACCATTTTCTTTAGTAACAACAATAGCATAATAGTATGTAAATTCCATAATAACCTCCTATGTACTTTATTATATATTGTATAGTATAATACTATTAAAAACAAGTAAAATAAAAAGAATAGTATGTATAAATTTATATCTATAAGTTTATACATACTATACTATTTTAATTATTTCTCTTGTAATTTTGTAATTTATATGTTATGCTCTTGTGTAGTCTTATAAAGGAGAGTGTATGTACTATTGTACTCATTGTGAAGTAGATATAGAAGATTGGGATGTTGTTATTGATAATGATACTCATTATTGTGATACAATATATTTATGTCCTAATTGTTACAGTGAAGTGCAATATACCTATTAAAAAATATTTCTTTTGGAAGACTTCAATATCTATAAATAATATAATAAGAAGTATAATATGAAAATAATAATAGATAAGGAAGTAGTATGGGTAAGACAGGTAAAAGAAAATTTGCTAAAATGATTTTGATAGGTATTAAAGAATGGGCATTAACAGAAGTAGAAGAGTATAATAAAGGAGATATCCTATGATAGAAAATATAATTTTAATATTCCCTTTAATTATTGTTATTATTATTTTTTATAAAATAAGTACAATAAAAAAAATTAAACAAGATGATTATTTAGATTGGTCTAAAATACCAACAGAATATAATTATGTATTTATAGATGAAAAAACAAGTACATTATCAAATGGTTTTGTAATGTGGAAAAGTGGAGTTCCTATTGCATGTTGTAATGTAGCATATTTCAGAGATGGTCTATGGTATCAAAAAGCAAATATATTTGTACCAAAAGAATCTATTTATGTTCCCAAAGAAGCTATTATTGGTTCTCTTCCAGAACCTAAAAATTCTTTAAGGAAAAGACCACAATGTATAATTTTAAAGAATTTATAGCAGCACTTAATTGTAAAGATTTTGATGTGTTAGAAAAAAAATGGTTGAAGTTTGCTAACAAAATAATTAAAGATAGTGTTGTTGCTTTTAAAAAAGGTAAACATAAAGGAGATTGTACAAAACAACCATACCTTTGTGATTTATGTATGAAACAATGTTATCAGAATTTAAAGAATATTCATTACATGAAGAAGAATATAGAATTGATAATTGTTTGTAAAAGGAGCATATAATGGAAATGTTTATAATTTTAGTATTATATATTCTCTTCTTTATTGTATTTCCTATACTAGGGGCTAAAAAAGAATGTTTAACAATTAAAGAAACTTTGTATGTATTAGTAGTTATAAATTTATTTGTGTTTATAAGTTGTATACTTAATGTAAGTTTATTCTATTTTACTTCTCTACTAGTAGGATAATTATAATGGGAGATTCTAAAAGATTTACATTATTTGCTCAATATATTTTTAAGAATTTCCCAATACAAAAATATACAAGAATAGCTGATATTGCTGGGGGGAAAGGATACCTTCAAAAGGAATTATGTAAATTAGGATACATTGTTACAACTTATGATAAAAGACATCATCATATAAAAGATTCTTTTTTAAAATTTAAGTATAAGTATTTTGATAAAAATATAAAAGAAGAATATGATTTATTAATTGGATTACATCCTGACGAAGCTACAGATGTAATTATAACAGAAGCTTACAATAGAAAAATTCCATTTGTAATTGTTCCTTGTTGTACTCTACCTACTATTACAAAATATAAAGGATCATCAAATTATAATTCTTGGATACTACAATTAAAAACATATGCTAAAAAATTAGGCTTTATAGTAGAAGAATATCAATTAAAAATAAGTGGTAAGAATATAGTTTTGAAAGGAATATTTAAGTGAAAAGATTTTTATTTTTAGATATAGATGGAGTTCTTGCTGGAGACGATGAATGGGATACACTTCTTAAAGATAACTATTGTCCTTTTAATAAAGAAGCATTATCTAATTTAGAATATATATTAAATGAGTTTCCAGATACAAGTATAGTAATAAGTTCTTATTGGCGTATAGGTAAAAATATTAAAAAATTACAAAGTATATTTAAAAATAGAAAATTTAAGTATTATAAAAACATAGTAGAAAAAACAAGAACATTAGAATTTACAAGTAGTACTTCTTCATATCATATATCTGTTCCCCGTGGATGTGAAATTGAAGAATATATACAAACTCATACAAGTACAATTGATACCTATAAATATGTAATACTAGATGATGGAAGTGATATGTTATACTATCAAAAAGATAATTTTGTACATACAAGAGATCATTTATTAACTTTAGAAGATGCTAAAAAAGCTATTGACATATTACAATAAAAGGAGTACTCTTATGGACTATGATGATAAGCAAAAAGGAAAAGAAATACTTACTACTATACTAGAAAGATTAATAGAAAATGGATATGAAAGATGTTGTGAAACTGTTACATGTAGAGAATGTAAAAGAGTATTAGACATATGTAATGAATTTTGTGCAGAATTAGAAGAATCAGAAAAAGCTGGTATAAAATTTCTAGAAAACCAATTAAAATTATTGCAAGAAGATTAATACATGAATAAAAAATACACATATAATATAAAAGAAGATAAAGTAGAACAATGGAAGACATATTTTTATATTCCAGAATTAAAAATAGGTGGGATTGAAAGAGAAGGATTAATTGATGCTCTTGTACAAGAAGTATTTTCTTTAAGAGAACATAAAAACTATAAATACAATACAAAAGAAATATTAGATTGTATAAATGATATTATATTAGACTTACATGCTATAGAAGAAAATACAATTAGAAAAATAATGGAAATAAAAATAAGATTAGATAATTGGAAAGAAAAACTTGAAAAGGAAACATTGTGAGTTATACAGAAATATATTCTTTTAATAAAAAAGGTACTATACAAAAATGTATTTCTATTGAAAATGCATGGCGTGGATGTATGGCTATTTGGAGTATTTTAGAAAAAAAATACTTACCTTCTCTACCATTACCCTTTTGGTATAACACAATACATAAAGATGGAGATAATTATTATAGTAGAACTTCAACATTAAAAAATGATAATATGCAAGAAATATGGAATTTAGTAAAGGATACTAGATTATCAAATGATGAAAAAATATGTTTATTCTGTACTTTTGATAAGGTGCTTTTTAAAAAAGAAGATTATAATAGAGTATGTACTGCTTTTAGAAATTTTGAAGGAGAAACTTCTTTACAAGAGCAAGCAATTGCAATTGAAGAATTATGTAAAGAAGATATTATTGCAATTGGATTTAGTATAAGTTTAATAGAAAATTTCTGGGAAGAATATAATATAATAGAAGGTACACAACACTATTATTTGTTTGACAAATTACAAATTCTATAGGAAGGTATTGTATGGATAAACTTACTACATATCAACAATTATTACAAGATTTTCGATCTCAACGAGATGAATTTTATAAAAAAGCTAAAGAATGTCAACTTCAAGGAGAATTACTTACAGAAATATGTTGGAAATTAGAATCTGCTATTGTTGCTGAGAAAAATAAAAAACCTATATAACATTAATTAGTTTATTTTTGATTAAAATTAAATGGAAATATGTTTTAGTGGAATATATACTATGTTATACTGTCATTATTGGTATGGTAGTAAATGTTGTATTGCTTTTTATATATATGGATAGTATAAAGGAGTTAGTATGTTCTTATCAGAATTTCAATTATTTATTATTATAGGTATTAGTTTTGTAGGAGGTACTTTAATTGGTATTCTATGTTGTGTAGATTCAATTATAGATGCTTTCATAAAGGAGAAAGGTAAATGAAAAAACAATTTATAGTAAGTTTATTTTGTATTAATATATTTTATAGTGTATTAATAAGTTTTGTATTTGGATTTAATTTTCAATGGCTCATGTCTTCTATTGAAGATGCAATCTTATTAAGATTTGTAATTGTTATTATTTTAATTTTTATCAATTTATCAATATTTTATTATAAAGAAAAAATTGAAAATCTTTTTAATAAAGAATAATTATGAATAATAATTCAATCACACATGAATAAAGAAGGAGAGGAAAACACTTTTCTTTATATTAATGGAAAAATATTTATATGTGATTGTAGTGCTAATACATTTCATAAAATAAAGACAAATCCTAAAATGTACAAATGTAATTCTTGTGAATCAATGTATAAAGGAAAATAGTATGCAAATTGTAACAAGTGTTAAAAAAGTAGAATTTCACAATGGACCTTCAATTAGTATAGGCACCATATTAAATGGTGGTAATGTAGTTACAAGAATTGAAGTACAGCATGAGGAATATCCAGGTTATGCAGAAATGTCAATTTATATATTTGAGGGAGACAAACCAATTATGAAAGTTTGGAATTATCCTGTTGCAATAACATATTTTACATAATAAAAAAATTGTATTATTATTAAAGGAATAAGTAATGCGTAAATTACCATTTGCACACTATGAATGTCAGTGTGGATATATTTATACGAAAGAAGAAGTGCAATATGCAAAAGTTGATTATCTTTGTCCTGATTGTTATACCCCAATGAGTGAAGCAATGTATGTAAGTCCTTATAAAACCAAGGAGAGTGAAAAGAATGAAACAATATAAAATTATTGAATGTAAGAAAGTAGTAGTTCCCTCATTAATTGGTATTGCTCCTTTAATGGATATACAATATTATGTTTATAAAAAATATTTTCTATTTTGGATATTTAGAAAAAAGTTTTATAGTATATCTTATGCAAAAGAATATATAAAACTTTGTAAAGAAATAAAACATAAATGTATAACAATTTATAAAGAGTAAAGGAAAATACAATGAGAGTATTAAAAGTATATATATATGAAGATGCTACTCCTTTTTATCAAACTTCACCTGATTATGTATTAGAAGCACTATTACCAGAATTACAAGAAGCATCTATTGGAGAAAAAATAGTTATTGAGATTGTGGATATGGATGAAAAAACATATAAAGAATTACCTGATTGGGATGGTCCATAATGTATAACATTGAAGAATTTATTATAACAAATGAAGCATTAATGGAAATAGTAATGAATACTTCTTTAGATAAAAATTTATTAGAGGAAATAAGTAATGTATAATATTGAAGGATTTCATATAACAAATAGATTATTACTAGAAATAGGCATAACTAATCTTTTAGACAAACCTTTTAAAGATATTAGTATGGAAGATAAGGAAGAAAATTCTATGAATAAGATGTATGTACATCAATTACAACATAATGATACAAATGAAATTACATATTTATTTGATAATGTTAATCCTCCTAAAGAAAAAAATATACCAGATAATTTTTTATTTATACAATGTATTGGTTTTGTAGAAACAGATACAGTATTAGATAATAAAGATTATAATTCTATTATTGATAATTTTTGGGATTTTTATAATAAATAGGAGGAAATTTTTATGCAAGTAATTTGTCGTAAAAGCATAATAGATAATTGTAGTAATGTAATGATGTTAGAAAGAGTATTTGATATTCCTATAGCACCTCAAATAGATATGATTATTACAAATGGAGATAATTTTACTATACAAGTTGAAAAAATAGAAGTAGGAGTAACAAATAGTAGTAAAGAAGGTATTTTTGTATATTGCTCTTCAAAAATTTGTACAGAGTTTACACCTAATATTGAAGAACAATACATAAATGAGGGATGGGAAAAAATAAAATTATATAATATAAATTATCTTAAATAAAAAAGGAGAATATTAATTGAGTACACATCCCAATGCTATTTTATTATGTACATTAACACCTGATAATCTTAGTAGAAAAACTATGAGAGATATTATGAAACATAATAACATGCAATTTTTAATACAAGATGAAAAGGATTTTGATGAAGAAGAAAATATAGATCAAATATTTATAGGTTCTAAAGATTATTATTGTAGAATTATGGAAAATACATACTATGAAGGTTTTCAAATAGAAGCAAAAGAAGGAGATTTAATATTTTTTGATTTAATAACATATGGTTATGGAGATAAAATAACATGGGAAGAACTTAAAAAACAAGAAGAAGAATTAGAAGTATGGGCACAAGATATATGTGAAAAATTTAATTGTACTTATAAAATATATATCACTGCTAATCATTGGTAAAGGAAAAACAATGAATTATTATCGACATAAGAGAAATAAAAAGAAAAAAACTATTATTCCTTCAAAAGAGGAAATAGGGGAAGTTAAACATATAGGGGTAGATTTTTCAACAGAAGTAGATTATTCATCTACATTTATACACTACCCATCTTTTGAAAAATGGATTATAGAAAATATTAATCCAGAACGTATAGAAAATAGTATGCAACCATTATCAGAAGAAGAAATAAAAAAATGTTTTGATATATTAGCTAAATTTTATCCTACTAGTTATCTTTTAAAATCTAATACATATTCTGTTACTAAAAAGTAACATTGACTTTTTCTATTTTATAGAATACTATTATACAAAATAAAGGAAAAAATAACTATGAAGATAGAACAAATAGATAATTTTAAAATTAAAATAACAGATAGTAAGGGGGGTTCTATTACATCTCAATCAGTAGAAGCTATTCTATTATATGAAATTTTAAAAAGATTAGATACTTCTAATATTATAGGTTCTTCTTTTAAATATTAAGAGGTGTTACATGAAGTTTGTATGGGAATTAGAAGATATACAATGTGGTACTCGGTTTAGAAAAAGACATGGAAGTGAAATTTATATAATTTGTTTTGAAGTTACTGTTGTTGATAAGGAAAATGATGCTGATTATTTAATTGTATCTTTACATGATGGTTGTGTTTGTTTACGAGTAAAGACAAAAAAAGAATTACAAGAAATTTTTAATCAAGAAGATTGTCTTCCTGCAAGATATAAGGACATATAATAGTGGAAGAAAAAAGTTGGGAAGAATTTTTAACAACAGGATTACTTTTATTTATTAATAGTTTTTTACATATATTTGGTTGGGTAATTGTTTTAAATTTAGATGAAAATAATAAAGTATTTAAAGTATATCCTGCTCGTATTGTTTCTAATCGAGGATTTACAAGACAAGAAGTACTACGATCCTATGGAAAATTAACAAAATATATGAAAGACAACGGAAATAAACTATATAATGAATTTATTAAAATAAATAAGGAACTATCTTAATAATGAGATATAGGATTATTGAATTTGAAAAAGGAATCCCAGAATCAGATATAACAAAATTATGTCCTATTCCTTTTGAAAATGTATATACTTTTGGAATACAAAAAAAGTATATATTTTTTTGGAAAACAACTTATTATCATACTTCTTTAGAAGATTCTATTAGTGTTATTAAAACATTAAAAAAAGAAAAAGACCTTATTGTCATTTATAAGAAAAATAAAAAGGGTTACAAATATTATGAATAAAAAGAAAAGAGTACTAACTTGTAAAAAAGTTAGTACTTTTAAAAAGAATATGAATCATACTATTTTAATTTCAAATATAATATATAATCATGATCAACCTTTACTTCCAAATATGCATTATTTTACAATAATTTTAACCAATAAAAAACAATACACTGTATCTTTTGAAGTTGGAAAAGTAACATATAATAGATTTTGGTATTTACTTACAGAGCAATTAAAAGAATTACATATTTCAAATAAAGCTATTATACAATGGGAACAAGAACATATAAAATTTAATGATTTACTATATAAAATAGTAGTAGGAATAGAATATGAAGATTGAAGTATCAATTCTTACTTGTCCTTTTTTAATGAAAAAGAAAAAAACTAATGAAATTATATATGTATATAATAGAACTAATTCAAATGAACTAGAAGGAATTGTACTTGCTGTTTCTAAAAAATCAATATATAAAATTGGAGAATATATTGTATTTTCTTATTCCTCTAGTAAGTTTATATATTATACTAAAAAAGTAACAATATATAATTATCCTATTTTATTAAAAATAAGTACAGATAAAAAGACTATTGCTCTTTGTGTTAAATCACCAAATAATCAAGAGAATGACACTTTAAATGTATTCTTTGGATTAGTGGTATATACTAGTAATCCATATTATAAAAATGGAAATATTTATTCATTGATACGAGATGAGTTTTTTCCTTTTTATGATTCTATTGCTTTTGAAAATAATACAACTTTATTACATACAACTACTCAAGAAACATAATATAGAGGTTTATGTGATTTACTAAAAAGTAACTATTTACTATATATTTTTAATAGAGTGTTATAATGACAAAGGTATTAGAAACAGCTATTGTAATTAAAAAACATAATTATAATTGTTTAATATCTAGATTTATAAATTGTGAAACCTGTCCAGCTCATTTACATAAAGTTCCTTGTATTATAAAAGGTATGACTGAAAAACAAATACAAAAATTTTTTGATACCTTTATAAATGATCGTCTTAAAAAGGAGAATATAGGTAGTGAATAATGAACCTATTTGCAATTTATGTAAACAAAAATTTAATGATACAAAAAATTCAACTTTTGAATTGAATGATAGAACAGGTACTTTTTGGTACTATAATACTATATGTGAACAATGTGAATCTAAAATTATACATTTTATAAAAGGATTAATCACATAAAGGACATTCTTAAAATGGTAGAAGAATTACCAGACATTTTTAAAGATTACACAGTACTTCCTTATGTACTACAAAATAAGTATTTTTTATTTATTAGTTTTGATACAATCCATGATAAAGAAGTAAACAAAAATATTATACAAGCTTATAAAAGATACATGCCTAGACTTGATACTCTTTTATATTTTATAGATACAAGAAATATAATTGGAAAGGTGCTTAATAAACATACATCTATTAAATTGTACAATTATGCAATTGTTCTTTTTGTATATTATATGGTTAATACATTTCCAATAGAAGCCTATAGGTTGTATCCTTATGATGTAAATGACCTTAGTCTTATATATGAAGATTTACAAGTATATTTACCAGATTTAAATGTTTTATATTAACAAGGAAGTAGTATGAGTAAAAAATATAAAATTATGAAATCTTTACAAAGAACTAAAGGAGTTTGTACTATAGTAGATGAACTTTTAAGTGAATGTACTTCTTCTTGTCCTATGTTTGAATTTTGTGAAAGCAATTGTGATCCTACTTCTTTATATGAAAAAGCAGTTGAATGGTTACAAAATAATCCAAAAAAGAAACAAAAGAAATGGAAATATCTTGACAAAGGAGAGTTTCCATTAGATACTATTCCAGTATATGCTCTTGTATATGATACACTACAAAAAAAATATT
>Ga0055513_10000005_pt1 | contig 19200 bp, 20 predicted proteins | sample WestPond_TuleB_D_FD_57973 | JGI IMG/M metagenome (GOLD analysis project Ga0055513, IMG submission 57973) | Wetland microbial communities from the San Francisco Bay, California, USA, that impact long-term carbon sequestration - WestPond_TuleB_D2 | ecosystem: Environmental > Aquatic > Marine >...
AATAAATTACTAAATTAGAAAACGGATAGGTTCACCGGTGAACCTATTGGGGGGTCACCGGTGAACCTTCGGAATAGTAAAATTTAATATGATAATTCTATATATCATAATAACTTATACAAAACCCGAAAACCCCCTTAATAATAATACAAATACAATGCAAGAAATCCAGTACAACTTTCAGTATTTCGTTCACTTCGTTCACTACATACTGAAAGTTGTACTGTTAAAGCTAACTTATTTCATAAGTTAGCTATTCCTTTCTTTTTAAAAGTAAAAAAAGAAAAAAATTTACAAAAAACTATATATAAAAAAATAATACTTGACTTATTATAAAATATAGTATATATTTCTTTTAAATTTAAAACAATAAGGATCATATGTTAAATACAATTTTACCTCCTCAATATTCTTGGGTGGATTTAAGTGACTCTCATTTTTCAAATACATTAAATTGTATTCTTAATACAAAAGATAATCTTAATATTATAGGTTGTGCGGGAACAGGAAAAACCTTATTATTAAAATTAGCTTCTGAATTATTAGTAGGGAATATAGTAGTTTTATCATCTACTGGTATTAGTGCTGTAAACGCAAGTACAGAAGGAATAAAAGGGAGTACTATTCATTCATTCTTTAAATTTGCTCCTTTGACTATTTACTCCTCCTCTCAATTAAGAAAAAAAGAAGAATTAAAAGATTTAGTAAATGAAGTTACTACTTTTATAATTGATGAAACTTCTATGATAAATGCTTCTTTGTTTGATTTTATGATGGAAACTATTCTTTTATATAGGTCTACACGAGAAAAAAAATATCCAAGATTTATTTTATTTTCAGATATTCTTCAGTTATCCCCTATTATAGACGATACTACTGATATTAAAAAGTATTTTGATACCATGTATAATGGTCATATATTATATTTTAATTCCTTTTCTTTTAAGGATTTAGGATTTAAAAATATACATTTAAACCATATTTATAGACAAAAAGATAATTCTTTTCAAAATATATTAAATAGGATTAGACAAGGAACACAAACAAAAGAAGATTTAAGTATAATAAATGAAAGATTTTGTGAAGAGGAACAATATTTTAAAGATAATGAATATTACATATATTTGTCATCTACTAATAAAATAGCAGATGATGTTAATTGGGCTTATTTTTATACGTTTGAAGGAAAAGAATATACATACAGAGGATACACTAAAGGTAATTTTGATTTTAAAAAGTTTCCTTATTTATTAAGAGAAATAAAATTAAAAAAAGATATGCAAGTAATATGTTTAAAAAATAATGTTAATTATAGAAATGGAACAATGGGTAAAGTTTTAAGTTGTTACCCTAACATGGTAGAAATAGAAACAAAAGAGCATGATAAGTTTTTAGTAAAACGTGGAGATTGGGATCAATATGAATACACGTTTGATTCTACTACAAAAGAAGTATTAGTAACTCATGTAGGATCGTACAATATGATTGAATTAAAACCTTGTATGGCTTTAACAATACATAAATCTCAAGGTTTAACACTTGATAATATATTTTTGGATATTACGTATACAACCTATGGCCTTACGTATGTTGCTCTTAGTAGATGTAGAACATTAGAAGGTATTGGGTTAAAGAGAAAAATAACATCTTCTATGATTAAAGTAAACCCAGAAGCACTTGAATTTTTAAACAAGATGTAAATTAAGAATCTTTAGATTATAAAGGAAATACTATGGCTAGAAGGTCTACTAATTTTCCGAAGTTTCCAAAATCTTTTTATATATATGAAAAAAGAAATGCAAAAAATGTTAAAGAAGATATACAATTTTAGAAAAGTAGGATACAATGGTTACATACAAAATATAAATTTATTTTTAAAATAAGTAAAAAATATAAATTGTGGTTATTAGAAGTAAAAAGATGTGAATTAGAATTATCAAAAGTGGAATATGAATTATTTAAATATGAAAATAAAAAGATTTATAAAGAAGTTGAAAATATAACAAAGGAGAATTATTATTTATGACAACTAACAAAATTAATGAAGAATTAGAAAAATTGTATACTATTTTCAATACTAAATATTTTGAAAATACATTACCTTCTGTTATGATTTTAGTACAGAAAAGTATTGAAAAAGGAAAAAGAAATATTTTAGGATGGATGACACCTAATAAAGTATGGTCGTCTTCTAAAGAGGAATTCTATGAACTTTCTTTATCAGCAGAATATTTAAATAGACCTTTTGAAGAGTTATGTGCTACATTACTACATGAAATGGTACATATTTTTAATATACAAAACAATATTAAAGATACTAGTAATAATAATGTATATCATAATAAACGTTTTAAACAAGAAGCAGAAAAAAGAGGACTTATTATAGAAAAATGTCCTACTATAGGATATAGTCTTACAAAATTACAAGAAGCTACTTTAGAATTTGTTAATTCTATTATAACTATTGATAAATCTATTTTTGGGATGTCACGGAAAAAATTTAGTAAAATTATTACACAAAGTAAAAAGCAATATACTTATATTTGTAAATGTAAAAAAAATAGTATTCGAAGTTTTAATTCTTCTTTAGCTTGTAAATGTTTAATTTGTAATGAAGAATTTACAATAAAAGAATAAAGGGAATTTATGAGGATTTTAATAGATTTAGATAATACTATTAATCAATTATCTGAAGCATTTATTAAAGAAGTACTTTCTTTAGGATGTGAATTCGATTATTTTAATTATAAAGATTATAATATATCTACAGCAATTAAAGCATCCCCAAGAGTACAAAATGATGTATTACACTATGTTTTTTCACATGAAAAATTTTGGGATACTATACAACCAAGAGAAGATGCTACTATAGTTTTATCTACTTTATTTGAATTACATGATTGTTACATATGCACTACTCCTTGGAAAGATACTTTTTTATTTAAAAATTGGAGATTAAATTGGTTACATAAACATTTTCCTTTTATAGAAGATACTTGTGTTTTATTTGAAAATGAGAAATGGAAATTATTAGCAGACATTATAATAGAGGATAAACCAGAGACATTAGAACGTTGTTATCCTCATATGATAACTATAAAAATCGATCAACCATACAATACAAATGTAAAAGCAGATTATACATTATATACTTGGACTAATATATTTTCAATTCTCTATGATATTGAAAATAAGGAGATTTTATGATTATAGCTTTATGTGGAAATAAAAGAGTAGGGAAAGATACAATTGCTAAGTATTTAGTAGAAAATTATAATTTTAAAAGATATGGATTTGCAGACCCTATAAGAGAATCATGTAAAATTATCTTTTTATGGGATGATGATTGGATTGATAATCATAAAGAAGAAATAGACCCACGATGGGGAATTTCATATAGAGATATAGCTCAAATTATGGGAACAGAGTTATTTCAGTATAAAGTTCCAGAATTACTTCCTGAATTTAATAAAAAAATTGGGAAAACTTTATGGGTCACAAGATTTGAAGAATCATATATAAAGAATAAATCTATTGATTATGTTATTTCTGATTTACGATTTATTCATGAATATGAAGCTATTAAAAAACATAATAACACTTATATTGTAAAAGTAAAAAGACCTAGCATAGTCAATGGGGATATGCATAAATCAGAAAAAGAAGTTGATAAGATACTATGTGATTTTGAATTGTTAAATGACTCAACAGAGGAAGTATTAAAAAGTAATGTAGACACAATAATAAACTATATATACAATGATCTTGAATACTAAAGTTTAGGTGTGTTTATGAAATCTAAAAGATTTAATATATTAAAATTTGTAAGATATTTTTCTTTTATAATATTTATTTTTATTACTTTTGGTACTTCTATTTTTACATATACAAGTTTGACTACTGGACCAATAGAATTTATTGGTATGTTTATACTTTTATTTGGTACTGAATGTTTTAAAACATATTCTATTGTTGAATTTTACAAATTTAATTTCTTTTGTAAAAGGATGATTCAATATGCAGATGAAAAAGATAAAAAATTACTTGACAAAATTTTATTAAAGACTTATAGATATAAACAATACAAAAGAAGAGCAATTAGTTTTTTATTGTCTTATATTTTATGTGCTGTAGTTTCTATTATAGGTAATTTAGGATTTACAATTGTAAATGTTGAATCTAAAAATAGTGTAGTTAATACAACTTATTCTTCAAATACTACAATTTTATCTTCTAAAATAGAGCAATTAAATAATAAGATGAAAGATAAAGAAAAATTTGAACAAGAAAAAGAGTATTATTTTAAACTTGATCCTACTAAATATTTGGGTACTATTAGAAGATATGAAGGTTTTATTTCTGAAGCAAACAAAGAAATAAAAATATTAAATGCTGACATTGAAAAATTACAAAATACAAAAGTAGAAATTACTTCTACTGTAAAAAGAACAGTATATCAAATAATGAGTGATGCTATTAGAATACCTGAGAAAGTATTATCTTTTATATTTTTATTATTACTTGGGTTAATCCCTGAAATAGGTATTATTAAAACAGCCCCACATCCTACATATGAAAGAAAAGATAGAAAATATAAAAAAGTAAGAGTTGAAAAAGAAGTAGTAGAAAAACAAGAAGAGGAAGAAATAGAAGAAAAACCTGTAATAGAGAAAACTAAAGAAAAAAAAGAGAGTATACAAGAAAAAGACACAAATATAGAAGGGGAAATTATTAATGGGGTAACAAAACCTACTATTTCTTTATTCTCTAAAAAAATAAAAAAATTAAATATAGAAGATAAGTTTAAGAACCATGCACAAATAGTAAAGGATGTATAGTTGATAACTTGTTACTTTAACAATAATACTGGATGCTTTCATTTTAAATGTGATAAAGATCAGCATTATTTTGATTATATAAATTCTTTATTAAAAGAAAATTATTGTGAATTTGATTTTAGATTAAAAGAAAGATATACACTTGATCCTTTTAAAGTAAAATATTTATTATCAGAATTAAAAGCAATAGATAAGGTTTTTATATCAGAAGAAGATTCTAATTTATTAGAAGATTTATTATATCCAAAAGATGAATCTTTTAAAAAGATGAAATATTTTGAAAATAAAGAATGGTTAAGTACTCATAAAAACATAATAGGAAAAAAACCATTTGAAAATTTTCAATTAGATACAATTAAATTTTCCTCTTCTAGAAATAGATTTATACTAAATTTACATCCTGGAAGTGGTAAAACATATTGCATTAGTGGTACACTTGCAAATTACTTTTTCAATAAAAGAATCAAAAAAATATTGTATTTTTGTAAACCAGAGGGAAAAGAATCAACTTATATAAAGCTTTTAACTTTTTTAAAAGAATATATAACAGAAAATGATATAGTAACCATAGATAACGATAATAGAAACATTGAAGACTTTTTTGATAAAAAAATAATTATAGTAACTTATAACACTTTTAGATTAATAGGGAATTATTATCAAAAATTAAAAACAAAAAGAGAAAGTAGAAAACCAACTAAAAAAACAATTGATTTTTCAAAATGGGGTAAACCTGATGAATTATTAATGTTATTAGATGAAGGGCAAGCTATTAATAATTATGATTCTTTACAATCCCATTTTATTCATTTATATAAAGATGATTTTTCATATAGAGGAATATTATCTGGTTCTTTACATTATAAGTTTTTATTTAATTATTCTTTAACTAAATTTTTAGTACCTAACACAATGGATACCACTTTTTCTATTTGGAAAAATTATATGGTAAAAGAAAGAAAATCATATAAAGTAGAATTAATACCAGAAAGAGTTAAAGAGTTTAAAGAGAAAGTATTAAATAATTTACAAATATCATTTGGTAAAGAAGCATTAGATACTCCTCTTTCATATGATAAATTAGTATATATTAAAATGCCTTTATATATGAGAGAATTATATCAAACGTTTATTAATAAAAAGTTAGAAGAGTATAGAGTAGAAAACCATAATCAAGAATTAACAGAACGAAATCTTTTTAATAAGTTTCCTTATTTAATACAATTTACATCTGACCCTACTTTAGTAAAAAATGAATTTAATTTTACATGGGATATTAAAGATTCCCCTAAAATTGAGATTGTAGAATCTTTATTAGAAAAATATATAGAAGAGGAACATAGAAAAATCATTATATGGTCTGTTCATCCTAAAATAATAAATATGTTAAAGGTTTTATTTTCTAAGTATAAACCATATGTAATTCATGGTGATAAAAAAACAAGTGTAAAAAAAGAAGATAGATTTCCTACTGTACAAGAGTTTAGAAATTCTAAAGATAGAAATTTATTATTATGTTCTTATGTTTTACAATCTTCTATTGATATTTTTGAAGCTACTCGACAAATATATTGGGATTTACCTTTAGATAATGATGTACTTACACAATCTAAACATAGAATTGATAGAATAGGACAAAAAGAAGAAGTAGAAAATATATATTTACTTTATAATGATTCAATAGATATATATACGTGGTTTAATATTCTAGTACCAAAAGAGAAAGTTAAAAAATTATTAAGTAGTAATGAAGAAATGACATTAGATGTATATAAGAATATTTTTAATGCAAAAGCACAAAGTTACTTGACAAAATAAATAAAGTATAGTAGAATAAAGGAAGTAGTATGCCGTATGTAAGAATTAGTTATATAAATAAACAAGAATTATCTAATTCAGAAATTGAATTTCAAGTACTTGATCTTGAAAAAAATATTACTTGTTTGGATTATAATACAGGAAAATATAAAAACAATAAGAAAGAAATAGACTTAGATGATGTAGAATCTTTTATTAGTAAAAATGATCTTGAACCAGAAGATGTAGGATTTACAATTGATATAGATGAGTATATAGATTCATTTTTTTATGAAAAATCTGCTAATGAATTATTAGAAGACTACGTTACAATAGAACAAATAAAAAAGTATATTACTACTCGGATAGAGAAATATAAAGAAAATTTATTTGAGTATGTATCAGAAGATTTAGTATTAAAAGAATTAAGTAAATTAGGATATATTGTTACAAAAGAGGAAGAACATAATGAAATTAACCAATGAAGAACTTAACGTTATAGAAGTACTTAGAAATTTAAGTGGAGAAAGTACTGAAAAAATACACAATATATTAAAAAGTTTGATGATTTATGCATTGATGCAATACTCTGAAAAAGAACAAACTACAATTCCTTATTTTGGTCAATTTTTTATAAAGTATAAAAAAGATATTATGACTAATGAAGGATTAGAAGCTTGTTTAGATACATTTTTTGTCCCTAGTGCTTTATTAAAACAAAACATTGGAGAATATGAAGATTTTAAAAATAACAAGTTAAATATTAATGAAGTAAGTATTATAAAATATTTTAGACAAAATATAGATCGTTCCTTACGAAATAAGTTAAATGATGAATCTTTAGAAAGCAATTAACATATTTACATATGAATATAATACCTTGGCTTCCAAAATACACTCCTTGTAATAAATGTATTCAAGGATACATACATGAAAAAGAAGTAGCTACAAAATGTTTTTGTAGAATAGAATATGAAATAAGTTTATCTCTTATACAGAAGTATATTGATTCTAATTTATTATTTTGTTCTTCTTCTTTTGAACAATTTGAAATGTTAGAAAATTATAAATTATCAAATTATAAAGGTCCAGACAGTACTAATAATAAAGAAAAGATAGAAAAATATATCAATAAATTCAAAGAAAAATATAATTCTACTAATTTGTTTTTCTCAGGATGTCCTGGAACTCAAAAGACAACAATTGCTAAATATATTTTAAGTTCTATATTACAAAAAGAATTGACTGGTTATTATGTTTTAGCTAATGATCTTATTCGATTATTAATTGATGTAGAACGAGATAAAGAAAAAAGAGATTTAATACATTATATTTTATCAAGTGATTTATTAATTATTGATGAAATGGATGCACAAAAAATAATAACGTATCAATCACAATATCAACAAAAACATTTTTTACCATTTTTAAAAAATAGATTGGAAACAGTTCGAAAATCTACTATTTTCATAAGTAATTGCTTACCCTCTGATTTAGGAGATGTATTTAAAGGAGCTATACAAGATGTAATAGAAAGAGAAACAAGTAAAGGCTTACTTTTATTTAAGGATAAATATTTAGTTTATAAAGAGAAAGTACAATTTGATAATATTTGGGATGATTAATTATGAAGTTTGAAGTAGCTATTACGGAAAAACAAATATTACATTTATTTATAGATAATCCTTCTTTGTTACGAGAAGATATTGATTTTATATCAGATATAGGGAAAGAGTTTTATTTTATTCTATTAGAATTAAAAAAAGAAAATTTTGATTTTTTATTAGAACATATTATAAAACAATCTAAAAAATTAGTTGATATCTCTGTTATTAACTCTGTATATTCAACAGAATATCAATTAGACAAGCTAGATACATATATAAAAGAATTACAAACAAATGATTTACTTTCTTCTATGGAATCTAAAATATTAAAAGAAGTTAGTAAAAAAGGTACAAAAGATGTTGATAAATTAAAAGAATTATATAATGAGTTTGGTTCTGTTATAAATAAGTTAGATACTATAACTTCTAAAGAGAAAAAGGAATTAAATTTCTATGATCTATTAGTAGAACACAAACAAGTAATTTCTAACAGAAGTAGAGCTATTCGTCAAACAACAGGATGTTTTAATCTTGATAAAGTTCTTCCTGTTATTATTCCTGGTATTGTGTTAATAACAGGTTATTCAGGAAGTGCAAAATCAACATATTCCCATTATTTAATGAGACAAAGATTAATTAAAAGATTACCTACTATATCTGTAAATACAGAATTATCTAAAGTAGGAGTAATGGATGGTTTAATTCCTTCATTGATAAATGTTCCTTACTATGATATTTTGGGTATTGACAATAATGATATGATAGATTATAATCATATACTAGAAGAATATGATAAATTAATAGAAAAATATAAAGATAAGGAATATTTTAAATACTTAAATAAGTATTCTTGCTCTAGTACTGAATTGAATAATTTTATTATTTCTTCAAGAAGAAATATGAAAATGAAAGATGAAACTACTTTGTTTTGTTTCGTAGATTTATTTTCAATGATGTCTGATTTTAATGATTCTACAAAAGGATATGCGAAAGCAGAAGTAATTAATACAGTACTAGATAAAGTAAATGAGGTTTGTTTACGAACGAATACTCTTTTAATAGGTACTGTACAATTAAAAAGAAGAGATGAACTAAAAAAAATAACAAAAATAGAAGACATTGAAACTTTTAGACCTAATTTAAGTAGTATTAAATCTTCTGGAGCTTGGGAAGAACGAGCTAGACTTGTTTTATCTCTTCATAATCCATGGAGTATTGTACATAAAAACCCATGTGATGAATTATTACGATTAACAATTGATTCTGTAGTCGAATTAGATACACAGAAAGATACTTATTTTCAACAAGCTGGAACTAGAATAAAGTACTTATATCAATCGGATTACAAAACTTTTATGCCTTATTTCGATGAAAATAAAGAGGATGAAGAATGAAAAAAAGAGGAAAAGTATTACCCTTAACTTTTTTAAGAACACAACAAGATTTTAAAAAGAGGTTAAGTTCATTTTGGGCAAATAAACTTATTGATGGGAAAAGAAATGAATTGCCAAAGCATAATGCTTTATTGTATACTATGGCAAAGGAATTTGAATCTTTTGTAACACAAGAAAATAAAGAATTAGAAAAACAACTTATTGAAAAAATGGGGAGTGATTCAAATTGGATTATTTTATTACCTGAATATGGAAAAAAGGTATGTTTCAATATTGATATTAAAAGTATTGATATATTAGAAATGGATATGATTGATTGGAAACAATATGATAAAAAGTGTAATGATACTTTTCTAAAAAAGGAATAATGTATGTTTGCTACTGATTATAGACCTCAAATTTTAAATGATATTATAGGACAAAAACCAATAGTCACTACATTAAAAAATTATTTAAAAGATAATTCTCTTCCTTCTGTTTTATATTTTATAGGTCAATCAGGTAGTGGAAAAAATACCCTTTCTAATATTATAGCTAAAACTATTGTATGCGATAATCCTATTAAAGAAAAAGAAGGTTATTTTTCTCCTTGTAACCAATGCCCTTCTTGTTTAGATATTATTGAAGAAAGATTTCAAAAATCAGTACGGGTTTATAATGGTGGTTTTTTAAACATAGAAGGAATTAAAGAATTAGAAGAGAATCTAAATTATGGAACTCTTGATAATAAGAAAAAAGTATTTATTATAAATGAAGCACAACAAGTTAAAGAAATGAGAAGAATGCTTGAAATAATAGAACAAAAGAGAAAAGATATATATTTTATTTTTACATCTACAGATAGAAGTAAGTTTTCTAATATAGGAGGTAAAGATAATAAAAGCCAAGAAATTCAAGCAACAAGAAGTAGAGGTGCTTTTTTTAATATTAAACCAATTGATGCTTCTGTTATTATGGAATATTTATTTGAGTTTTTAAAAGAAATTGATCCTGATCAAAAAATACCAGACATATTTATAGAGGAAGGGCTTAGTACTATTGCAGATAATAGTTTTGGTAATATTAGACTAGCATTAAATGATTTTAAACAAGCTATAAAAGGAGAAGTGTATGATAAAAAATCTATTTCTTCTTTATTAGGTTATCAAGATGAAAAAGAATACCATAGAATGGTTTATAATCTAGCTATTAAAAATAGAGAAGTTTTAAAAGAGTTAAAAGAGCAAGAAGATATTTTTGGGTTTTTTATGTATTCTTGGAAAATATTAACAAATACAGCTTTTAAATTTGTATCCAATGATCTTAATATAAATGATTGGAAAGACAAAACAAGTTATGATATTATAAATTCTAAAAATTTAGATGATTTATTAAAAGTATATGAACAAACAAATGAAAAATGTCATGGTTATTTTAATGAAAACTCATTTTATAATGAATTATACTTTTATTTTAATAAAAAATTAGAGAATAATTTAGCTTCCCCTATAATGGAAAGAACAGAAGTTCAACCTATAAGAAAGGTTAAAACAAAAGTATGATTATAGAAGAGTATGTTTCATTTTCTAATGAAAAAATTAATTACATAGAAAATATATGTAATCTAGTGAAAGATGGAAATATATATCCAAGTGTTCTTAATAGTATTATGTCAGAATATTATTCAACTAGTAATTGGATATTACGACAATATGAAATAGAGATGATTTATGATACAAGTTTAAAACAAGAATATGATGTATGGTGGAGTGAAAAGTTTATAGAGAAGAAAAAAGAAATGCAAAAAGATTTACCCAAAAGTATTAAATTGAGTGGAAATGAAATAGATATAGAAGTTAAAATTAGTAATAAAGAAAAATATTTAGAATGGCAAAATAAATTATTATTAAGCGATAGAAAAGTATCCACTTTACGAAGATTAAATGATAATTGGAAAAATATGTTACAAATTTTAATTACATTGTCAAGTAATAGTAGATCAGAGATGAAAGCTCTTGGAATTGAAAATATTGCAAATTCAATGGGAAACAAGAAGAAGATAAAAGTCAATCATGGCTAATTCTATAAATCAAGCTTTTACAAAAAGTAAAATAGATGAATTATATACTCCTAAAATATTAGTAGAATGTATTAGACCTTATTTTGAAAAATGGGCAGAAATATTTTTAGAAGAACATAATAAAGGAACAATACATGTTTGGATGCCTTTTGATACAGAATATTCAGAATTTAATTTTTTCTTTCAAGATTATCCTTATGTGATTCCAATTATTTCTCATATTGATAAAGGGGAAGATTTTTTTACTTTTGAACCAAAAGAATATGATATTATAATTTCAAATCCTCCTTTTAGTAAGAAATTAAAAGTATTTAAAAGATTGAATGATTTACAAGAGCCATATGTTATGATTATGAATACAATGGCACTAAATTATATGGAGATTGGTAATTATTTTGCAAATAATCCAATTCAATTACTTATACCAGATAAAAGAGTATCTTTTGATGGAAATCCTAGTTCTTTTAACTCTTGTTATGTTTGTAAAGATTTTTTAGAAAAGGATTTAATTTTTTGTCATGTAGATCATTGTAATAGTGGAAAAAATTACATACCATCAAGAATGTATACTACATTGAAAAAAGAAATATAATTTAGTATACAACTATACTTTAGTAAGGGGATTGTATTATTGTCTAAAAATTATAGACAAATTTATGAAAAAGAATTAAATGTAACTTTAAGAAATCATGGATGTAGTTCTATTCATCATTGTGATGGTGATCATACTAATGATAAATTTTCTAATTGGGTATGTGTTCCTCAAAAATGGCATGATGAATACAATTTAATGATTAAAAAATTTCCAAAATTATTGAAATGTTTAAGTAAGAATCTACCAAAAATAATGAAAGTATCAATGGTAGAAGATTTAAAATTATATATTTCATTATATGAAGAATTGAATTATTGGTTAGATGTAAAAAAATCAATTAAAATGTATGGTATAGAATATACGAAACTTTGGTATACTAGAGTAAATGAGTTGTATGAGTAAAAGGAATAAGTTTTGAAAAAATTATATATAATTCATAATGATTTAGATGGTATTGGTAATTATGTACTAATTAAATATTATAATTTACAATATGATGATTTAATTAGTATGGGATATGAAGATTATGATGTACATGAAAATAAAATAAAAGAATATACAAAAGATGATACTATTGTATTTGTAGATTTTGCACCTAATGAAAATTATATGAATCTTATAGAACACAATAATATTAATTGTATAGTATATGATCATCATAGTAGTGTTTATGAGTTATTAAAAAATTGGAAATATGATAAATTTACTTATTTTTATGAAGAAACATTAAGTGGTACTGCTATTTTTTATAAAAATGATAGTAACTTTGTAAAGAAATCTAAAATTGTACAAGATTTTGTTACATTAGTTTCTACATATGATACATATAATAAAAAGTCTGAATTATGGATTGAAGCAGAAAATTTAAATAGATTGCTTTTTAAATTAATACGATATCAAGATGATACATTACATAAGTATGATACTTTTTTAAAATCTATGTTTTATAAATTTGATAATTTACAAGATTTTAGTTTTAGTTCTTTTGAAAAAACAAAGATACAAGAAGATATTAAAAAAGAAAAAAATATGTATTTTGAGTTAATTAATGGTGGAAGTAGAACTATAAAAACAAGAATAGATAAAGAAGGAAATTATTTTTGTATTATTAAATTAACTTCTAAAATATCTAGTATTTCTAATATGTTACTTGAAAAATATAAAAAAGTACAATATGTTATTTGTATAAATGATTATAATTCTGATTTAAAATTATCTTTGCGTTCAAGAGAAGGTTTTTCTTTATTGAATTTTGAAAATGTAAAAGGTCATGAACGTTCTGCTGGGTATGTTAATGTAACAAATGAATTGTGTAATAATTTATGGAAAGGTACTATTTATTGCTTGACAAAAATTAAAAAATAGAGTAGTATATCAAGGTAAAAGAAAGGGACGGTAGATGAATTGTTAAGTCATCACCCCTTCAAGGTGAAGAGTATGGGTTCGATCCCCATCCGTCCTACTTTATAATAAAGCAAAAGCAATTAAGTAAAATACTAGAGTATCTAGTAAATATATTACAAAGGAGCTTTAATGGCTACAAAGAAAGTAATGGTAGAAAGTAGAAACTATGGGAAAAATTCAGTTTCTATGGATGTAGAAGATTTTTCAAAGGTAAAGGATTCAAAGCTTTATCTTGGTATTCCAGGTGGATGCTCGAATGAGCCAGTTGTATACTGTTTTGTAAAGGGAAAGAGAATGCTCCTTCATCAATTTATTTTAGGACCAACATCTAAGGGAAAGAAAGTTCGATATAAGAATGGTAATAAGTTAGATGTTACTCGAAAGAACTTAATTATTCTTTAACAATGGGGTCTACCTCCTACCCCATGTTCTTTTTGGATTTTCTAGATTTTTTCCTTATTAAAAATTATTTAAAAATTCTTCAGTATATAGAAAGAGGACAATACTTATATTGTCCTCTTTCATTAATAAATATAAAGGTATAATATTTAATGTCAGATTTATTTTCTACTTTATTGAATGGTACTCCTTCAAATATTGATATTAAAAAAACAAAGAATGAAAGAATACCTACTCCTATACTCTATAAATCTTCTGAAAAAATAGAATATACTTTTATAGTTGATGAGTTTTTAAATAAAAGACAAATTAGTGTTTTAAAAAAATTAATAGAACATTATGAAATTACAAACTATCAAATACTATATGCTCTTCAAATACGATTAAATGAAAAAGATATTAGAAAGACACAATGGAAATTATACACTGCTAATAAATGGGATTTTACAAAATATATACCAAAGTGGAGTAAAATAATTTCCTTTGGAAAAAGTATATATAGTATTTGTGAATCTAATGATTTAGATGCTTCTATTATGTATGAAGAAAGTAATGATACTTCAAAGAAAAAAGAGAAATTATCTATAATTGCTGGATTTTATGATACATTACAAGAGGAATCTTATTTTTTAGACCCAAGAACAAAATGTGTTGTATTTCCAGTAGATAAAATAAATGAGTTATTTAATAAAGATACAGGATTATTTCTTGATAAATTTGAAACTTGGTTTTTAAAAAAGCAAATAAAAAGAGCAATAAAATATAATATCAAACCTTGTAAAATAAAAGAAATTAAATCAGTGTATATTGATGATCCTACTTCATGGTTTTTAAGTCATATGAATGATGTACATGATCCTATGATTTTATCATGTGACTTAGAAACTAAGAAATTAGATATGTTTAGTTCTATAGGGTTGATAGAATGTTTTACTTTTTCTTTTTATGATGATCCTTATATTGGTTATTATATAGATTTTAATAAAATAGATATTGTTGTATTGGAAAAATTCTTATTAAAGTATGATTTACTTGGAAGTTATTTTTCATATGATTTAAAATGGTTTGTTGTTAAAGCAAAGTTACCTAAAAAAATAATAGACAATTATAAATATGATACAAGACATTTATCTCAAATATACAATACTCTTCAAAGAAATTCATTAAAATCAAATGTATGGCAATGTACATGGTATGGTGGATATGATCAACCATTAGAAAAATATAAAGAAGAACATCCAGAAATAGAAGATGACTATTCATTAATCCCTTTTGAATTTTTATTCCCTTATGCTTCTAAAGACCCTTGTATGTCTATTTTAGTTCATAAAGAATTAGAAAGATTAGTACATGAGTTAGATGAAAAATACCCAGTACAATATATTCCAAATTCTAAATGGTCTATGTGGAAATTTTATACAGATATTAGAATTCCAACACAAAAAGTTTTTATAAAAGCAGAAATAAAAGGAATGGAGATAAATTGGGAAAAAGTTAAAAAACTAGATAATTTTGTATTTGCAAAAATAAAAAATATAGAAGAACAATTACATAAAGCTTTTAATACTACTTCCTCTATTTTAAATTTAACATCAAATACTCAAGTTGGAGAATTATTAGAAAAATTAGGATGGACAAATTATGGAATTGGTAAAACAAAAACATATAATGTAAATTCTTATACTTTGGAAAAATGGGAGGAAGAAGGTCATAAAGAAGCTATATTATTAAAAGAGTTACATGAAATAAATACTATATATAAAACATTTATACATGGGTATTTTCAATATAAAAAAGAAGATGGAAAAATACATTGTACTTTTGGAGTTGGATTAAATTCAACAGGAAGAAATAATTGTAAAAATCCGAATTTCCAAAATTTAAGCAAGCATAAATTATTTGCTTTACAAATTAGAGATTATTTTACTCCTACTAATGAAGACTTTGCTCTTGTAGAAGAAGATGGTGCTAGTTTACAATTAAGAATTGAAGCTTCTTTATCAGAAGATAAAACAATGATGGATTTATTTAAAAATAATATTGACATGCATACAGTAACAGCACATTTACTTTTTGGAAAAGAAATGTCTTTTAAAGAATTTGAAAGTAAGATAAAATCTGGAGATAAAAAATATAAAAATTATAGACAAAATTCAAAAGCTCCAAATTTTAGTTTAGTATTTAATACAACTTCATTGTCTTTTGCTTTACAATCTTTATATCAAGGTGAATATAAATGGAAATTAGAACAATGTAAAGAATATATAAAAATTAATAATTTAGAAAAAAGTAGACTAGAAATGTATAATAAACTTTTAACTATAACTGTGCCTAGACTAAATAAAAAAAATTATGAAGAATTTTCTTATTATTGGGCAGTAGGAGAAGATATTAAAGAAAAATGGATGAATAAATATGAGGGGATTAAAGAATATATACAAAAGAAAATTTTAGAAGGTACTATATATGGTGTTTGCTTTACTCCTTTTGGTTTTATAAGAAGAGTCCCTTATTTAAAATATATAAAAGGAAAAGATGAAGACAAAGGAAGAACTAAAAATTATCAAAATATAATGACTAATGTAGAAGCACAATTGTATGAATGGGTTTTAATATCTAAAAGTATGATTGCAAAAGATAAATATATAGAAGATCATAACTATGAATCTTATATTTGTGGTAATGTTCATGACTCTATTGTGTCTATTACTAAATATACAGAAGCTTTTGAAGTAATTAAAGCAAGTAAAGAAGCTTTCGAAGAAGATATTCCTGAGAATAAAGGTGTTCCACATATATTAGAAGCTGGATTTGGTATATGGGGTTTTGATATTAATAAGCAACTTCAAGAATTAAAAGATGTTGATTTGTTAAAAAAAGAAGTAAAAGATCATATTATGAAAAAAAGAGAGGAATTAGTATATGGGGTATAGAATTAGACTTGAGAAAATGATTATTTAATATATTCTGGTTGGTAAATATTTATTATTAGGAGTATTTTCATGATATATTATGAAGATTATGGTCCTGAGTTTGTACAACAAGATTATGAAGATTGTTGGGCTATGTTAGACTTAGACAATATAGAGGATATTGAAAATTATCAAAATAATGATAATGATGATAATGAAGATTAAAACTATTTTTTATAAAGGATACATGTATGTTACATTTTGAAAAATTAAAGTTAACTAATTTTGGACCCATACAAGGAACAAAGGAATTTGTTTTTAATAAAGGTTTAAATTTATTATGTGCAAAGAATGGAAGTGGGAAAACTAGTATTGTTTCTGCTATTGAAATGCTAACAATTGATAATTATATATCTTCTTATGAAAATTATATAAATTGGAATGAAGATTTTTTTGAAATTGAGTTATTGTTTAGTATTAATTCTCATAAATATATCATCTCTTTAAATTGTAAAAAAGGAAAAAACAATACTTTATCTGATAGAGTATTAAAAGAATATGAAACTCAAGAAGAAATAGCAAGAGGAGATAATGTAAAAGAGTTTTTATCAAAACTTATTGATCCAGTTACTACTAAATTTGCTCTTGTAAATAAGCAAGACAAGTCACAAGACTCTATTGTAAAATGTTCTGATAGTGAAAGAAGAGATTTGTTTAAAAGAATTGAAGATGTTGATTTACAAAAAGAAGTGGATTCTATTATAGAAGAAAAATTAGAAGTATTAAAAAACAATATAATACAAATAGATAAAGAAATTTATAGACTAGAAAATTGTACATATATATATGACCCTATTAAAGATTTACCTTTTTCAGAACAAGAATATACTAGTAAAAAACAAAATTTTGAAAATATTAAAACACAAAAGCAAGTATTAGAAGAAAGAAACAAACAATATGAAGACAAAGTAAAAGAGCAAACAAAAGTTTTAGAAGAAATAAACTCAATTACAAATCAAATGAAAAATAAAAATGAAAAAATAGATAAAGCTACTAAAGAAATAGAAAATTTTAATTCTTCTTTAGAAACAGAAATAGGAAAAAATGAACAAAGTATTAATGCTTATACAACGCAATTACAGAAAAAGAAACAAGACTCTTTAGATACTAAGAATAAATTACAAATAGAAAAAGAACAAAAAGAAGTTAATTATAATGAAGAATGTAAAAATAGAAGTGAAAAAATAAATGACATTAAAGTATTTAAATTAAAACCTTTTGATAATAATGTATTATTAGAAATTTCTAAAAAATTAGCTATTCTAGAGAATGATATAGTAAGAAAAGAAAATGATATACTTTCTTTTCAAGAAGGAAAATGCCCTACTTGTGGACAGGATTGTATTCATAATTTAGAATTATCTAAAAAAGAAAAAGAAGAATTACTTAAACAAAAAGAAATAGTAGAACAAGAGAAAGAAAATTTATTAAAAGAAAGAGAAGAAGATACAAGAAATAAAGAGAATAAAGAATTAAAAGAAAAACTAAAAATAGAGTTAGATCAGTATACTAAAGAAATGGAATCTTATGTTGTAACTTATTCTAGTACTTTACAAAATATAGAAGAGTCTTTATTAAAAGATATAGAAAATATAAATGTTCTTGTTCAAAAAACAAAAGACAGTTTGGTTTCTTTTAAAAGCAATATAAAAGTAGCAATTGAGAAAGAATTAGGGTCCATCGAAGAATATAAAAACGATTTACAAATACTAGAAACTTCTTTTACATCTACTAGTAAAAGACATATGGATATTTGTATTTGGTTAGAATCTAATAAAATAGAAACATTTAATAAAGAAAATGAGTTATATGATTTATCACAAGTATTAGACTCTTATAATAAGATACTACTAGAAAATGAAAATACAAAAACTAGAAATGAAAATCTTATAAAAGAGGAAAAAGCAAACAAAGTTCTTTTAGAAACAAAGAAAAAAGAGAAACAAGGATATTTACAAGAAAAATATGACAATGAACAAGCAAAAACTATTTTGTTAAAAGAATTTCCAAATTATGTAATTGAATCTACTATTGAAAACACAGAAAATGAAATGAATCAATTTATAGAAAATATATATTACAAGTCTCTTGATGTTAATTTAAGGAGTACTAAAACTTCTATTAAATTAGAGTAT
>Ga0055513_10000006_pt1 | contig 17951 bp, 10 predicted proteins | sample WestPond_TuleB_D_FD_57973 | JGI IMG/M metagenome (GOLD analysis project Ga0055513, IMG submission 57973) | Wetland microbial communities from the San Francisco Bay, California, USA, that impact long-term carbon sequestration - WestPond_TuleB_D2 | ecosystem: Environmental > Aquatic > Marine >...
GCCGTAGACCTGCTGTTGCGTCTGTTCCGCCTGACGGAGGCGGAAAAGATCTCCTTTCTTGAAGGCGACCTGGCGAGCGATAACGTCAGCAGGTACTTTGGATACCCCGACAATTCTGACATCGCCAAAAGTGCATTTCGGACCGACATCGATTTTCCAGGTCACATCCACGGCACGGTCTGTTTCCGAGACTGCCAGATCGGGCTGTATCTGGGCGTACGGATAGCCGACATTTCCAAGCGCCCGGTTGAGAACCAGCAGATCGAGAGTAATCGAGGAATCCCGAAAGCGGGTTTCGGGGCGGAGCACCAATTCGTTTTTGACTCGCTTGACAATCCGGGCAAGCATGGAATCGGGAAAACTGCTCTGGGCCGAAAGCGCGTAGTTTACGGTTCGGACCTCGATGGATCTTCCTTCCTCAATCGGTATGATCAGTTTGACTGTCTTTCTCTGACGGTCAATCTCCTTTTGCACTGAATCGATCTTGACATACAGGAACCCTTCGCGCTGGTAGAATAATTTTATTTTCTCGAGGTCGCCTGCCAGCGCTTCTTCGTCAAATTCCTGGGCCTGCTTACCGAGAAGCCGGGAAATGCCGCCGACCGCTTTTGTTTCCATGAGCAGTTTGAGATTGGCGGAGGAGAAAGTTTTATTTCCCTTAAACTTAAGTCCTTTGATAATGAAACCGTCCTGGCCCCACAGACTGCCGGTGAGCAGGCACAATGCCATAGCCGGCAACAAGCAGGTGCAGAACCTATGAGAAATTCTCTTTATCGCCGTCAATCGGAGATGATCCCTACTCATGATTTAATCTTACCATTGGCTTTCAATGCCACATTACCTCCTATTTAACATGCACCTGGGGCTGCTGTCAAGCAGAAGGAGCGGCTCTCTCCATAACAGAGGATTCACGTCTCTGAACGCCAGCTGGTGTTTTTTCACTTTGAAATCCGGGGAAGTGGGGCTTTTAACCAGGGTATCATTTCGCGACATCACCCCGCCGCTCGATGACGACACGGTCGCGGTTTTCGGATGCATTAGTTCAGGATCTGCTCACGGCCGGGAAAGGACATTCAATGAAGCCGGCGAGATATGATATTATGATATAATGAAATGGGAAATTATATTTCGAAGGCAATAATGGCGAAGGCGCATTTTTCTTTAAATATTTCGTTGTATTATAATGAGTTGTGAAATCAGCTCCCTTTGCCGTGCAGAATGCAGCACTTTTGGGCTATCATTCAACATGTACCAACAAGATCGGCGACATCGATCGGTGCCATCTATTCCGGGTTGAAAGGGGAACGGCCGCAGTTTCCACTGCGCGGACTCGGTCTCGTGCATAAATAAGGACTGGTTTTATAGCGGGCTGCTACGCCAAAACAGTAACCTGGCGGTCCAGTTCCTGTCTCACCGCAAGAGCAATGATCTTTCGATCAAAAGGCTTTTTCACGAAAGTGCCTGCCCCTAAGTGACGGGCTTCGATCACTCTATCCGACTCCGAAAATCCGGATACAATAATAGCCTTCTGGTTGGGCCTTATTTCCAGCGCTTGACGGAAGGTCTCAGTGCCGTCGATGTCGTTTGGCATGATCATGTCCAGCACCAGAAGATCAAACGGCCTGTTCGCAAGCATCTCAATAGCTGTGGCCCCACTGTCACAGACAGTAACTTTATACCCCAACGTGGTCAGGAGTCTGTTTGAGACCTCGCGCTGTGTCTCATCATCGTCGACGGCCAGAATGCTTTCCGTGCCGGTCGGTATGTCATCGACCGCTTTCTCGGTCGCCGAATCGCGAGTGATTGGAATATATATATGGAAGGCCGTGCCTTCACCCATGGCGGTTTTCAGATCGATGAAGCCGCCGTGATCTTTCACCACGGCGCTGACGACGCTGAGGCCCAGACCCGAGCCGCGTTTCTTGTTGGCGGTCTTGGTCGTGAAGAACGGGTCGAATATCTTCTGCACAATGTCCTCGGGAATGCCCCCGCCGGAATCGGCGATGGTGATTTTGGCGTATTCGCCGCGGGGAATCCGACCGTAAGCGATGGTGGTATCGTCAATATAATGATTTTCGGTGGTGATGGTAATCCGTCCAATATCCTGCATGGCGTCGCGGGCGTTGGCGATCAGGTTCACGAGTGCCCGGTGCAGCTGGGATGAGCCTCCTTTGATATTCATCAAATCCGCGGCGAGTTTGGTTTCCACAATCAGTGAGGCCGGCCACGGCGCGAGGTCTCTCAGTATCTGTTGAATGACAGCGTTGAGATTCAGGACTTCCTGGGTGTAATGTCCCCGTCGGCTGAGAGTCAGCAGTTGTTGATTCATATCGGCTATCTTTCTGGCCGATTCTTCAATCGCTTCCAGGTATTCATGTCCCGGGTCTCCCCTGGGCAACTGCTCCCGGATTAATTCCGGATACGCCATTATGGGAGCCAGCATGTTGTTGAAGTCATGAGCGACCTGACCGGCAATTTGACCGGCCGTCTCGAGGCGCTGGGCGCGGGATTCCAGTTCGCGCAGACGTTTGGTTTCGGTGATATCGCGCGCATATCCGGTCGTTCCGATAATCCGGCCATGTTCGTCTACAACCGGCGTCTTGAATGTTTCGAACCACTTGTTTTCTCCCTGATCCTGCACCAATTCCTCGACTATCTTGCCGGTTCCTGTCTTCATCACTTCAGAATCATCGCTTCTGTATTTTTCCGCGAGCTCCTTCGGCCAAATATCCATGTCACGTAAACCGATCACGTTTTGGGGGTCCCCTTTTCCGCAGGAGACCGCAAACGATTTGTTGACGTCCAGAAAACGCCCCTCGGTGTCTTTAAGCCATACCAAACCCGGTTGATTCTCTATGATTGATCTCAAATAGGATTCCCGCAATTCGAGCCCCTTCTCCGCCCGCGTGCGATCAGTGATGTCCTGGTAGATCCCCAAAACACCGACGATTCCTCCAGCGGCGTCCCGAAGCGGAACCTTGCTGGTCAACAGGTGAATCTGCTCTCCCGAAGGAGTCGTCTGGGGCTCCTCAAAGAGGAGCCGGATTTCCCCGCTTTCGATCACGGCACGATCATCGGCCCGGTAGAGCTCGGCCTGGTCGTGCCAGCTCATGGCATAATCATCCTTGCCAAGGAGATCCTCCGGCCGTTCGAATCCGGCGTCATGGGCAAAAGGGGTATTGCAGCCAAGGTACACAGAATCTCTGTCTTTCCAGAAAACCCGGATGGGTATGGCATTGAGGACGGCATGAAGCACTTCACGCGATTCCCGGAGGGCCTCTTCCGCAGCCTTCCGCTCGGTGACATCGACGAGCGTTGATTGCAGGCCGACAACTGCGCCACGGGAGTCGGTTAACGGTCGGGAGTTATTCAACACGGTTATGATGGTTCCGTCTTTGCGCACCAATTGATGTTCATAGTTGATAAGCCGGTCGCCTGCCAGCAATTGCTTATGCGCCGGCAGCACCACGACCGGATTCGCGTCAACGTCGGGAATGCTCATGCTGAGCAGTTCCTCACGTGAGTAGCCCAGCAAGTCCAGCCCGGCTTGATTTGAGTCGACAAAGTTTTTTTCATTATCGAAGATGTAGATCGCGGCGACGGACTCATCGAACATCCCGCGAAATCTCTCGCTTTGCGCTCTGAGCTTCGACTCTATTTCCTTGCGCTCGGTGATGTCGATCATTATTGTCAGAAAATACTGATGACCCTGGGTGCTGATGATATCACCGGAGAACAAGCCATCGAGTATCACGCCATCGCGGCGTCGCACCTGCATCTCAACGTCGGAGATCCGTCCATCACTCTGTAGCGCCCGCGCAGCAACAGCATGGTGCTTCGGATCCACGAACAGCGCCAGTTCCTGGTTCGTTTTGCCGATAACTTCTTCCCTGGTGTAGCCAAGCGTCTTAAGAAAGGTATTGTTGATGTCCACAAATCGCCGGTCCGGCAGCGATGAGACGGCCATTAAGGCAGGATTGTGGCGGAAAAGACGCTCGAAACGTTGCTTCGCCTCCTGCTCGACGCTCAGGTCCTTGCAGACGCCGAAGATGCAGTCTTCGCCGTTCCAGCGGCCGCGGGAGACGCGGGTCTCAACGGGAATGAGCTTCCCGCTCTTGGTCGAGACCGGCAACGGGCAATGTGTCTGCCTGCCCTGGATCATCGCCTCCATAATCTCGCCCGCTTCCTTGCGGAGATTTTCGGGATGCAGGTCCAGAACGTGCATTTCGGCAAGTTCCGCCGAGCTGTATTCCAGCTTGCGTTCGAGCGCCTTATTGGTGAAGAGAATCCGACCTGTCTCGGTGGCGACGACAATCATGTCGTCGAGAGTCTCGAAAAACGTCCGGAAATTGGCTTCGCTTTGATGCTGACACTCAGTCTCACGCATAGACTAATCCCAACACAGAGGTTTGTATGTGCGACTGTCGGATACATGGGACGCTTCGCTTTCGAAGGTCACACGAGTTTCTCCGCGTATTGTTCACACGCTTCCTTCAGTCAAGCGGCCGCAAATGCGGATCACACGCTCGGCGACACTTCCGACAAAAGCAGGCCATATGGTCTATTAATCGGCAAAATGTGCAAAAAACTGACAGTTTCGCGGGATGAGCCGGGGGCATAGTAGTCGGGATTTCCCTTTCCGAATTGCAGCGGTTTGGCTAAGGATGGACGCGGGCAACTTTTGACCGAGACGGAGAATAGTATTGCAGGCGTGGCGAACGGTAAGCCTGATGAATAGCTGTACATCGTTGGAGAATGTGGGCGCGGGATTCCGACGGTCAAGCCGCAGTTTGCCTGAGTCTGACTGAGATTGGCTGATGGCAGGGTATCAACATGTCCGCCTGTGATAAGCACTCAAATTTATGGTGAATAATGAGCGCTGATGATTCGGCAAGAAATGATGTCGGATTGACCTAAGGCGTTGTCGTATAACAAATTATATTGATAGCTCCCATTGCTGCGCCGAATAGAGGACTTTACAATTTTCATATGAACTGTAAAATTACTGAATGGAGGTTGTCAGACAATTTGGACACGTGTATCCGAGAAAGCCGTTGACCTCTCAGAGGTGAACCGTGTATACTTCGGCTGTATGGAGTCAACCGAGCCGATCTTGGGATTACATACATTATTACTCGTCATTGGCCTCGTGCAAGGTCTATTCCTCGGAATGAGCCTTGTGCTGCATGGACGGAAGCGAACCAGAGCCGATATCCTTCTGGGCCTTTTTGTCATCACCTATTCATTGATGCTTATCGATGACGTTCTCTTCGAAACGCGATTACTGCTGCGTTTTCCATATTGGACGGACGTCTTTTCTCTGTTCATCTTTCTTCCTGCGCCACTCATCTATCTTTATGTCAGGTCGATGACCAACCCGGAACGACCTATCCGTCGCGGTGATCTGGTGCACGCGATTCCATTTTTGCTCCTGGCTATTTTCACGATGCCGGAATATTTTGCGCCCTTCCAAGCGAGACTCATCGACGTCCGGCAAATGTATCAGGCAGACAGATTTTATTTCAATCTTGCGATTGTCCTGCCCTTGACACAACTGATTGGTTATTTCGTAGCTATTGCCGTGCTCCTGGCCCGCCATACCGGCCGGGTTAACCGTGAGTTCTCCTCACTTAGCGCAGTAAGTCTTCGTTGGGTGCGCTGGTTCCTTACGGTCTATCTGCTTGTGGCAGTGACCTGGATGGTGAGCTATTGTTTTAGGTGGTCGTTCGGGCTTCAGGTCCTTGATCTGGCTTTTTTGGTGGGTGTTTACGCGTTTGGCTATCGCGGGTGGAGCCAGCCGCCCATCCCTGCGACAGTTTCCAGTATGTCCTCAGGTGGCGATGACCAACCACGATCTGGGCAAACACCCAAGTACGCCAAGTCCGCATTGACACCCGAACAGATGCTGGATATTCAGAATCGATTGCTGGCCCACTTGGAAGGGGAGCGGCCGTTTCTCGACCCGGAGTTATCGCTTTCGATGTTGGCTGGCCAGTTGGACGTACTCCCTCACAACCTGTCTCGTATTATAAATGAAAGCCTAAACACGACTTTTTTCAACCTCATTAACGGCTTCAGGGTCAGGGAAGCCCAGCGGCTGCTGAGCGATCCATGCAATCGAGAGATGAAAGTGCTTGCCGTAGCATTTGAAGCCGGATTCAAGTCCAAATCCGCTTTCAATGCCGCTTTCCGGTATCATACCGGCCTGACGCCCTCCGCCTTTCGAGACCGGGTCTTCTCTTCCGGACCCGGAAACCATACTGGTTATCTGGCCGCATAGAGGCCTTTCTGAAATAATTCCTCACAATCAGGTCCTTCCCGATAGGCCCGGTCGACAGATCAGGCCCGTCCGCGTATCCTTGCAGCAAGAAATCACATTAACTTTGATTGAAAGGAATGCTATGACCACCAATTGTTGCGCTCGGATACGAGTTGGGTATTGGCTGGGGTTTCCGTTACTGCTGGCCGTCCTGTTGCTTCCGGTCGGCTGCAGTAGCAAAAGTTCGACCGGTCCGGATATGAATGAGGCCTCGCTCGCTTACCAATTGTCACTGTTGACTTCCAAACAGCATGTCCCCGGCGCCCTCGGCGCCCTCTGGACTCGAAATGGGCTTACCGACATACAAGCTGCGGGGGTCCGCAGGGCCGGTTACCCCGATAAGATGACTATTGGCGATTACATGTTCCTGGGTTCTCTGGGCAAGTTCATGACATCCACCATGATCGGGCGACTGATTGACGAGGGTAAACTGGCGTGGACCACCAGACCGGGCGATGTTTTTCCTGACCTGGCTAGCACGATTGACCCCGCCTACCGGGACGTTACCCTTCTTGATTTGCTCAGGCACCGCGCCGGTGTTCCGGCAAGCGAGGATTTCGGTACCGTGCCGCAGCTGACCGGATCACTGCGTGAGCAAAGGGAGCAGGTGGTGAACATGGTGTTGTCCGTTCCCCCGGCTGTACCCCGTGGAACCTATCGCTACTCCAACATCGGCTATGCAATTGCGGCAGCAATGGCAGAGAAAGTCATGAACCGGGACTGGAGATCGCTCATGGACGAGAATCTCTTCCAGCCACTCGGTATTACGCCGGTTTATGGCTGGCCAGTAGCTCACGATCCCGACGAGCCGTGGGGTCATGAATGGACTTCCTCGGGCTTCATGTCCATGGATGCATCGGTAGATGCACCGCTGATGTTTCTCGAACCTGCCGGGTTCATCAGCCTGACATTGGAAGATTATAGCAAGTTCATTCGTCTGCACATGGATGCTCTGGCCGGGCAGCCAAGGATACTGAGCGCGGCGACCTTTGACACTCTGCATACGCCGGTAGAGGACTACGCGTGTGGCATGACGGTCCTGACTGGCGGAGCGTACGGCCCCCTGTACTGGCACAACGGAAGTAATGGCTACTTCTACGCGGCTCTCTACTTGCTGCCGGAGAAGGACTTGGCTATTGCTCTAGCCGTCAATGCCGAAGATTCGTCTCTGTCAGCCGCCGTGACTCAGGCAGCCAATGCAGTGCTTGAACCACGGATATCCAGGAAATGAAATCGCGGCATTCATGAATTGTGATGTCGGTATGGTGATTGGCCGGCGGGAAGAAGCTCAGTTCCAAGCGAAAGGAAACCTATGAGATTCCATGGATTTGTGCTCATCTTGCTTTTCATAACCGTGCTTGTCTGCCTTGCCGGATGTGCCTCAGTTCTGACCAGTGCCCGTATGACTACGTCATCAGCTACCATATCTTATTTTATGAGGCATGGCCAAACCCCCACCGTAGTGTTTCAATCAGGGTTGGGTGATGGCAAGTCCGTATGGAAAAAAGTCATTGGGAATATGCCCGAAACCATCTCAGTCTTCGCATATGACCGCCCAGGTTATGGTGGCAGCCCAAACCGGTCGGGTTCCCATGATCCCTGCGCAATTTCTCATGAACTTCGTGCGCTGCTTGTCGCGGCCGGGATTAAGCCGCCGTATGTGTTGGTTGGGCATTCTTTGGGTGGCCTTGACATGTTCTGTTATGCCAAGCTCTTTCCGGAGGATGTTGCCGGCCTGGTATTGATTGATCCAACCTATCCAGACCACTGGACCCGGATGAAACGGGAAGCGCCGGGACTGGCCGCAATAATAAAGCGCCAAAAATTGATCACATTTACCAAAGTTATGCGACAGGAGTTTGACGACCAGGAGGGTTGTCTCAATGATCTGGATATGGCCAATCGTCTCGCGGTGCCGACTTCAATACTTTTCAGCGGACGATTCAGACCTGAAGAGAAAGGCGCCTTTGAGCGGATGGTAAGAGGCCTGCGGGAACAGTGGAAACTGTTTTTCATGAATGCGCAAAGCACAGAAATCAGTCATTCGGGACATTATGTTCAGAGGGATGCACCGGATGCTGTGATCAAGGCAATACAACGTATTATTGCGGAGAGAAAGGTGTCAAATGACGTTGTCGTACGCTAGCATTACACCGCACCGAAGAAAGCCGTTAAGGCTTTATGTGGCACCGGCGACCGTGGTCGCTGGACAGTCAAGGGAGATCTGGAGATGAAGAATAGACTTGTTTTCCTGGTTATTCGTGGATTTTCATTCCTTGGTACTGCAGCTTGTCTCAAGAGGGCAGGCTCTGCGTCCGCGATAGTGATTGTTGGGATTGCGGTCTTACTCCTTAGCAGTTGCGGCACGTACTGGCGTATACTGCGACATGGGTTCTCTGGCGTCGAGGACTACCGGATTTTCTCCGGGCGAAAACTTGAAGCTAGTACGCGTCATTTCGAATTTCGAGACGAAACGCAGAGCGGTCGGGTGGCTGACAAGGTGAATATCTCCGGCCAGGGGCAGGTGAGTCTGGAAGCAACCCTGAACGACAATGCGACTCTGGCTTTTCTGGTAATCCAGGACGATGCCATTGTTTATGAGCGTTATTCAGACGAGTTCGCTCGGGATAGCATCTCTCTGAGCTTTTCGATGGCCAAGTCCGTTCTTGCACTCCTCATCGGATGCGCAATTGATGATGGCCTGATTGGCTCTGTAGATGATCCGGTGACGAAGTACCTACCGGAACTTAAGGAAAAAGGCTTCGAGAAAGTAACACTGCGTCACCTTCTGATGTCAACATCGGGCCTTGACTATGTCGAGAGTGATAATCCATTCGGGATACACGTTTATCTATATTATTGCGAAAATTGTATTGAGCGCAAGGCGCTTGACTTCAAATTGGCAGAGCCGCCGGGCATGCGTTTCATCTACAAAAGCGGGGACGACGTACTGCTGGGGACTGCACTCCGGCGCGCACTCCAGGGGGAAACCATTACAGCTTATCTTCAGCGGCGTGTTTGGACACCTCTCGGTATGGAACATGAGGGGATCTGGAGTACGGACGGCGATCAGGAGAAGACCTGGTGCTGCCTCAGTGCGACAGCACGGGATTTCGCCAAGTTCGGGATGCTCTACCTCTGCGGGGGCGTATGGCGCAATGAGAGGATTGTCAGCCAGGATTGGGTTAAGAAAGCGGCGACGGTGGAAGAGAAAGATGGCGCCTCCTGGCAATACCAATTTCAATGGTGGCATCCATTTCGTGATCATTCCCATTATATGATGGCCGGCCATCTTGGCCAGTACGTCTATGTTAATCCTGATACGCGCGTTGTCGTGGTTCGTCTTGGCAAAAGCCGCGGAGGGTTTTCCTCTGAGCAATGGTGGGCTCTACTCTCGGCGGTAAGCGAGAACGTCCGGCCACAACCCCAGGCTGTTCCGGATCAAACGATCTCGAAGCGGCCATTTGGATTCAGCGGGGGAATAGAAGCGGTCCACCCAACAAGCCGATGAAGCTGCCAATCACTCCGCGTCGCCCGCAGCTTGTCGGCGATGTTGAGAATCCTGAAGGACTGAGGCAGTAGACTATATCGCAGGTTGTCAAACCATCCGGACACGGCCAAAAATAAGCAATAATACAGACTACTCGACCGCTATATGTCATTGAGGCTGCACATGACAATTGCTCGGATGCATAAGTACACCAGGTGCATTTGAGAAATATTGGAGTATGATGGGTTGACTTAAGACTATGCCGTATAACGAATTGCTTTGACAGCTCCCTTTACTGTACAGAATACAGAACTTTTGCTCTGTCATTTGATTTATGATCTATTGAGGGTAGGGGGAATCCAACCTTGGCCTATTCTACTTGTTGTCTCCTGAACTGGAGAAACCAATTGTAAATTTCGTCACCCCCATACACCTCCCACGCCGGCTGCCAATGTTTATATCCCTCAAGCATGGAAAGCGAATATTTAATATCGTATTGATCGAGTAGCCTGGCGATCTGGTACGTCTCTGAGACATCCACAATTTCGTCGTCCTTACCGTGAAATATCCAGATAGGTATTCCGGCCAACTTGCTCACGTTATCTGATAGATATTGAAGATTACATGTTCTGCCGCTGATTGGGGCAATCGCGGCAAACTTCGAGGGATGTTTCATCGCCAAGAACCAGGTTCCCGAGCCCCCCAAACTTAATCCAGTCAGATAGATCCTGTTTGTATCGACACGATACCGGGATATGATCTCACCGTAGAGGTTGTCGAACCAGTCATCTGTCTCCCACCTTTTGTCGGCGGGACATTGCGGGGCAATAACGATGAATGGAATGTTCTTCCCCCTCTCAAGCCTGTCCGGGAGGCCGGTTGCTTTCACCCGTTTTAAATCATTTCCACGGCTTGAACCACCGTGTAAATATATGATCGCTGGCCAGCTTGTGCCGAGGTCCCTGTCGTAATTTTGGGGGAGATAGGTCAAATATTCGTATCGGACTTTCGCTGGATGAACCGTCGATCCGTCGATATAATCCGCCCGATATCTCAACTGGCCATACTCGTCGTAATACGTGAATGAACCCTCCTGCATCCCATTACAATACACTCCACTATAATGGAGCTGTCCATTGCGGTACCATTCTATCACCGGACCTTGTATCAAACCATTCTCGAACCGTCCCTCCCACTCCAGCTGACCATTGTCATACCATTTCCTGAAATAACCGTGTTTGATATGTGATTGATGATAATTCCAGAATTCTTCCTTTACGGCGGGATCGATGACAAGATAATCTCCTTGCGAAGCAAGCTGACCCGACAGATAGGTGTCTGTTACATGGTAAATCTGTGATTGTACGTCGTGCTGAACGGTTCGCTTGAAGAAAGTTGAGTCGTATTTCGATTCTGAATATTTAATGGTAAGTGTAACCGAATTCTGAGCCTGGATGTTCGATGCAAGAAATAGCATCAGGAAGAATGCAGGAATTCGCTTGGTGAGCAAGTAAAGCATTTGATCTCCGGATACCGATTTAATAGTGCAGCATTTTACAATTATAAAGGAATCATATGAGCACAGGCAAGCCCACAACTAGTCCTGTTTCCAATCCAATGCACCTTTCGTAAACCTGGGGCCGTATTGACTGGCTATACCATAATTGGCAGTATATTTAATTGACAACCATTAAACTCTCTTTGCTGATGGTTTTCTTTTGTGCCTGAATTTGGCGGTGTATTTGAATTTTAATAGATTGGGTTCTATCTGCCGAGCAGCCTCGTCAATCGTATGTCATTAATATTCAATAAGCTATAATGATAGCTCCCTTTGCTGTGTAGAATACAGAACTTTTGAATTAGCATTTGGTCTGTGATTTCGAATGGCTGGGGGAATCGAACCCGGGACTTGCGATGTGGCACAAGAACTTACAAATCACCTTAATCAAATTACGACCATTTCCGGGTTCGTAATGGAGCAGTATTCACTGCGCGAGTATGGATCTTTGGGCCATTGTCAGTTCTGGTTCAACCGCCACATTAGTTTTCGCCAACCTAATGCGAATGGATAACAGCCTTGACTCCACCGGAATGTCGCCTCCATTTTCTTGAGCCATGAACCACCGACAGAGCGCACGCCGAATCTTCTGACCCACGGCCTCGGTCACTCGCCAAAGAGCGTTATTATGTCCCGTTTCTTGTGATCGATGATTCTGACCGGAAAAGGCCCCGACAGGCTATCGGGGCCATCTTCCGCGGTCGCTTCCCGGTGAATGTTAATTGAGCCCGCATCTCGGCGTGGCATAGTTAATGTTTGACCCACCCGACCTGGACCGGAACCGGACGACTGACGCTGTTGAATATCGGCGAATGCGCCTTTGCGTACTCCATCAATTCATCCAGCTCCGCGGCCGTGCAATCGCCCGAAATTTCCATCTTCATTCGGATCTGTGAGAATCCCACCGGGACGGAATCATCGAGCCCCAGGACTCCCTGGAGGTCGACATCCCCTTCCAATTCGCTGGAAATCGATTCGATCTTGATCCCCCGTGCTGTGGCATGCAGTACCGTGGTGGTGGTGATACATCCTGCCAGCGCATGCAAGAGAAACTCCCCGGTGTTGGCTCCCTCATTGTTGCCCAGAAGCACCGGCGGTTCGTCAGTAGCGTATTCGAACGGTACGATGCGCGAATCGTCTTCCCGACCGGCGCCGTAAAAGCCCTGAATCGTGGAGCGATTCACTGTGCCGTCGATCCACTGATTACTCGCGCGAAATTTGAATTTCGCCAAATCCGGCTGACCCTTGATATGCTCGACTGTTTCGAACAACTGCGTTGTGTCCAAGCCGTTCATCTGATTGGTCGTTGTGGTCTTCATCTCTTTCTCCTTTGGTCTATTTTATCAATCGATTCGCACCATGCGATTCGATGGACGGCACTATTGCAAATCCTGTGCCACATCACCAAATTCACCACAACTGATTGATTTGCCACGATTTATTACTTTGCCGACTATGGAGACGTCTTGCGAACTTCTGCGAATTTCGAATTCTCGTAACGGTTTTTTGCGAAAAATCGCAAATCGTCAGTCTCAGTGCTGCTTCGTAATCCCGAGGCTCTTGATTCTGGAAGCAAGCGTACTGGGTATCATTCCAAGTATTTCGGCGGCGCCCCCGGGTCCTGAGACCTTCCACATGGCCATCGTTAGAGCGCGCTCAATGCTGGCTCGCTCCAAATCTTGGAGGTCCCGCGCCGTCAGAATGCCGTCCCCCGCATTGCGTGCGACTGGCTGGCGAATGTCAGATTCGGATGGTCGTTTCGATTCCTCGGGCAGGGCACGCTCCAAGTTGAGTGTACGGCTGTCCGCGGATGTTATCAAAGCACGCTCGATGACGTTTTGCAGTTCCCTGACATTTCCCGGCCAACGGTAATTTAAGAGCATGGCGCGGTGTCGCGCGGTCAGAATCGGTTCGGCCATTCCCCGTTGACGCGCAAAACCGGAGGCAAACTTCTGAGCCAGAAGTAATACATCGCTTCCCCGCTCCCGAAGGGGTGGAACATGAATTGGAAAGACATTCAGCCTGTAAAGCAGATCACGGCGGAAGGTTCCAAGCTCGACCAGATGAGCAAGGTCGCGATTGGTTGCCGCCACCACTCGTACGTCCACATGTTCCGTTGTCGAGCTCCCTACCGGTTCAAATTCACCTTCCTGTACTACGCGCAGGAGTTTCGCCTGCAGATCAAGAGGCATTTCACCGACTTCATCGAGAAAAATGGTCCCGCCGTGGGCCAGCTTGAACCTCCCATCACGGCGCTGGGCTGCGCCGGTGAAAGCCCCTTTCTCGTGGCCAAAGAATTCGCTCTCCTGCAGGCTTGGGGCAATGGCCGCACAATTGACACGTATGAGCTGGCGTTCGGCCCGGGGACTGTGCCGGTGAATGGCTCGTGCGATCAATTCCTTACCGGTGCCGGTTTCACCCGTTATCAACACCGTTGTATTCCCCGGAGCCACTCGCCCGACATCCTCCTGGACCCGTCTGAGCACCTCACTCTCCCCGATCAGATCCTCAAACCCCTGCAATTCATCCAGTGTTGAACGAAGGTAATCGGCTTCGCCTATCAGTGAACGAATGCGTTCCTCAGCTTGCAAACGCTGGTTGATATCCCGCAGTATGAGCGTAAAATATCGTTTGCCGTTAAATTCAAAGAGCGAGAGAGTGGCTTCCGCTGGGAAATAGTCACCGCTGGACCGCAGTGCCACTATCCCCTCGGGAATCCACAGGGAAGAAAGACCCGCGGTTCTTGCGGCGAGTTGTTTGGTCAAATAAATCAATTTCCCGTGAGATTCACTGGTGAGTCGGTCAGCAAAGGGTCGCTTAACCAATCTGTCTGGAGGGCATCCGAATAAATCCACGGCCGCCTGATTGACCCCGGTCACTTTAAGGTCCGCGTCGATTTCAATTATCGCATCCATGGCACTCTCAACGAGCAGGGTAAGCTTCTGCTCACGCTCCTTCAGGTCCCGATCGCGACGAATGCGTCTGAGTTCCGACGCGGCTCGACTGGCAAAAATATCGAAAATCGCGAAAATCAGAGGGTCTTCCTTCAGCGGTTGATCATGCAGAATGGCAAGATGCCCGAGAATAGCCCGGTCTGTGTCGTAAAGCGGTATACCGAGGTAACTTACGGGTCCAAGCGGTCTGAGACTTTCATCGGTCGTGTAGAGATCGAGCACGCGTTCGGGAATCAATACGCGACGTTTTTCGGTAACAACCACCTCGCAGGCGGTTCCGGCTACAGGATATTCAAAGTCGCTGAGAAAGCGGTCTCCGACCCAGAAAGAAAGCGCCCGAAGACGGCGATGTTCGGGAAGCCATTCCGTAACCCAGGCGCACCTGGTTCCCATAGCGCGCGCCATGTGCCGGACCAACTCATTGAAAAAAGTCTCTCCGGTCTCCGCGGACGTACCTTCGACTATCTCCCGCAGAGCGCGGAAATCGAGCGGGGCAATGAACGTCGACTCCGACATACGTATGCTTTTGGTCTGCTCCTTAACTCTGTGTTCCCTAGCCAGACTCAAACCGACTTGACTTTACCAAAGTCGTCTTTCCCGGCCGGCCAGATATAATATACGGGATGAATATGGACTACAATTGTCCAGTCATCATAGGAAAACGTTGATGACATTGTGCTGCAATTCCTATCTGTCCCACGCTGTTTCCATTGACTATCCGGCCAATAGGATGGCACTGCCTGTAGTCGCTTTAGGGCCAAATCCAATTTCCTCTCAAGATCTTCCAAACATGATCCGGCTCGGTTTGGAAGATCTGATACGCTTCGAAGTACAATTGGTATTTACGTCGCAAAACCGCGAAGGCGGGAATTCTCCTTAGAAGTATTCATTCCGATGTGATCTTGATCACTCTCGGATATGCTCCGAAATGAGCCTGACGTCTCGTCCATCTAGATTCATATTTTGGCTTGTACGTTTTCAAACAATTCGGAAACAGCACTCTGTAAACGTAGACGCACCCAGCACACCTGCAACTGCTTTCTCGCGTGTATAAATTTTGCGGAGTATTTAAATTTTAATAGATTAGGTTTTGTCTATTGAACAGTCTATGCAAATGTAAGTGCTTGCCATACAATGCCTTACATTGATAGCTCCCCCGGCTGGGATTGAACCAGCGACCCGCTGATTAACAGTCAGCTGCTCTACCGCTGAGCTACAGGGGAGTATCCAAATTATTAATTTTGCCCGGTTGTCAAGGACTCCCGGAGCGACCAAATATAATATATCGTCGGCCTTTGTCAAGAATTCCTTTATAAATATCGGACCGAAGAAAGGCTGCCGTGTTCGCCCGGCAGCAATCCGCTGCAGGGCAACTGCGGCCATATCAAATGCTCTTTCCGACATTCAATTCATCGGACAAAAGTCTTGTCGAGACGGCAAATCTGGAGTACCTTGTCTTTTTGCATGGTATGGCAATTATATCCCGGGAAGGAGAGTCCGATGACAGCTGGAAATTCAAACACTGGAAGGACCTTTGCAATTTTTGCCAGCATCTGCCTACTCATGACGGCATTGGCAGCCGGCCAGTCTGCGGCAGATGGCGACGCTTGGGTCTGGGGCAAATTCAGCTTTTCGGAACGATTCCGACTGGAAACATCGGATAACACCGCCGGCCTGTCGGCAGCCAACGGGGCCGCGGCGGATTACACCAGGATACGTACGTGCGTGGGTTTTCAGTACTTCCCCGGTCAAAAATGGGAAGGCATGATCAAATTCACCAATGAGTTTCGGCATTATTTTGTCCCGGAAACCACTCCCTTCAAATTGGATGAAGTGATTTTCGATCAGCTCTATGTCAAAGCAAAAGAGGCTTTTGATCTCCCCCTTGCGATAACGGTCGGACGGCAAAATTTATCGCTCGGGGAAGGTTTTGTGATCTGGGAGGGTGACCCCCTCGATGGTTCCCGGAGCATGTATTTCAATGCCGTGCGCGCCGATTATGCGCTCTCTCCCAATCATTCCCTGACAATATTCTATGCCTATCAGCCACCGACTGATAATTTACTGCCGATTATCAATGACCAGAAAAAAGCGCTCAATGACCAGATCGAGGTCGGCATGGGTGCCTATTATACCGGTATCTTTGACAGCCTCAATCTCCAGGGGTATATCATCAGAAAGGAAAATCACGCGACTTCTGCCAAGCGGGGCTCGATAATACATACGGTCGGACTGCGACTGCATCGCCCGCTTATGCCACATCTGTCGGCTACCGCCGAAATAGCGTATCAGTCTGGCACCACCTCCATAAATGATCGCAGGGCAGGTGGGGGATATGGGTATGTTGAATATAAAACCGGTCTGACCAAATGGTATCCCCAGACCTTGACTATAGGAAGCCTATATCTTGACGGAGACAATCCGGCCACAGTCACCAATGAGGGATGGGAACCGCTTTTCGGCCGCTGGCCGAAATGGAGCGATTCCTATGTTTATCTGCTGGTCAAGGAAACCGGGATTGCCTACTGGACGAACTTGGCCTCGATATTTGGCAGACTTGGATTTCAAATCACCCCTACAGTCAAGTTGGGCGTCGATTATCATCACCTGATGGCGCCCCACTCTCCGGCCGCGCTGACCTCATTGTATGGAAACGGCAGAACCCGGGGTGATCTGGTCATCAGCAAAGTCAGTTATCAGCTGAGCAAGGCCGTGAGCGGGCATCTGCTTTGGGAATATTTCAAACCGGGCAATTATTATGCGGCCAAGGCCGACAGTTACGACTGGTTTCGGATGGAGTTTTTGCTCAATTACTGAAGCCGGCCCTGCCGAGTCACGCGGAGCAGATTAACCGATTTCCTTGACGACATCGACGGTCGAGTCGGCATCATTGTACGTAATCGTGAAACCGCGCTTCTCGAAGACTGAAATCATCGGCCGATTCTCTGTGGTGGTCTGGGCCACGATCCGCTTCAGGTTCCATTTACCGGCGATCTCCAGGCAGTGATCGGTGATCATACTCCCCAGTTCCCGTTTCTGCCAGGCGTCGGTAATCAGCACGGCATATTCGACCGTCTCGTGATCGGGATCGGCGATCAGGCGGCCGACACCGAGAAGTTTCCGTTCACCATTTTCCGTGATCTCGGCTACAATAGCGATTTCCCGATCGTAGTCGATATAACAATATCGCGTGGCAACCTCATGCGAGGCCCATTGAAAGAAATAGCGGAAACGGGAATAAATGGTCTCTTTGGAACAGCTCGCCAGGAGATTCATCCAGAGCGGCTCATCTTCCGGTTTAATAGGTCGCAGGGTGATTTGGACGCCGTCCTTGAGTTCAATCCGGGTCTGATATTTTTCCGGATAGGGACGCAGCGCCAGATGAGCGAACGGTTCCATATGGGAGCCGGTCGCGTTGTTATCGATCAAAATCCGGGCATCAAGAGCCACCACCTCGTCGGGCGTCACCAGCAAAGGATTAATATCCAGCTCCCCGATTTCCGGATAGTCGGCGGCCAGATACGACAATCGAATCAGGACCTCTATCAGTCTTTCGATATTCACGCGCGGCCGCCCGCGATAACCGTTGAAAAGAGGCCACATTTTCAGCGACTCCAGCATCAGCCGGGC
>Ga0055513_10000007_pt1 | contig 17223 bp, 12 predicted proteins | sample WestPond_TuleB_D_FD_57973 | JGI IMG/M metagenome (GOLD analysis project Ga0055513, IMG submission 57973) | Wetland microbial communities from the San Francisco Bay, California, USA, that impact long-term carbon sequestration - WestPond_TuleB_D2 | ecosystem: Environmental > Aquatic > Marine >...
AAAAAATGAGGTTTAACGATGAACTCATCTAAGAACGTGCTTTTCTTATGTTTTGCTGTTCTTTTCTTGATGACAGCATCGTCGTTTGCCGCGATTCGCATTGTCAATCCTGCCGGCGGGCCCGGTATTTATACAACCATTCAGGCCGCCGTTAATGATGCGACACCTTACGACCAAATTCAAATCAAGAATGCAACCTACCACGAGACTGTTACAGTTAATAAGAATAATCTGGATTTTGAGGGTGAGAGCGTTGCCGGCGTGATAGTTGCGCCGACGACCGTTCATGGAGCCAATGGTTTCGTGATTGCCTCAACCAGCGGTCTCATCATTAAAAACATAACCTTTAAGGACTGCAATAATGGTATTGTCGGCAGCGGGGTTGCCGGATTGACGATCGACAATGTTGTCTTCGACAATAACGTGAATGGCCTCTACTATAATGGCGGCGGCACGGTTACCGGCTTGCTTGCCAAAAACAATACCATTGGCGTGTACCTGACCGGCACTTCGGTTGGCAATGAAATCGCCGCCAGCCAATTTACCGGCAACACGACCGCGGGTTTGTACATCGATGGTGCCGCCTCCGGTCTTAATATTCACGGCAATAAGTTCCTGAATAATGTTGGTGACGGCATTAAAACCGGGGGCGATCTTGCCGGCGATATTACCGGAAACACGCTGGCATTGAATGCCGGATACGGCATCAATCTCAGCGTCCCGAATACCACAGGGCCACTTTATATTTCTGACAACTGCCTGTGGGAAAACGTCGCTGGCCAAGGCAGCGATCCGCTTTCGTATCCAAGCGCAATTAACTACTGGTATAAATGCGTTCCCACTTGTGTAGGAAACTATTACAATGACTATACCGGTACAGGGTCCTATCTTCTTGGCATAATTGGCAATAACCAGGATCCGTATCCCAAGACTGCGACCAACAATCCGACGGGACCGGCCAACGTGGCACTCAATCAAGTGTTCACGGTCGACTTCGTTTATACGGTTGCCGGATGCGATCCTATCCAGAACATGAAAGGGTACGATTTCACAATTCATTGGGATCCAACTCTATTGATTTACCAGCATGTCACGGAAGGGAATTACCTGAAGGGAACGACCGGCTTCGTCTACGACGAATCGCTTGTTTCCACTGGTGAACTTCACGTGACCAATGCCAGCCTTGATTCTTTTGCCGTTGCCGCTTCCGGCATTCTGGCAACAGTTCAATTCAAGGCCGTCAGCAATAAGGTAGGCGCGAACAACATTACGACCAGCTCGGTCTATGTTGACAACTACAACAAACCCATGGCCACCTCCTCGGCTCCGCTTACTGTGACCGTCAAGGATGTGGTTTTGCCGCAGTTGAACACCCCTACCGCAATCAGCGGATCACCGACCAGCAATGATGTCTATTCCGCAGCATTTCCGATAAGCCTCCATTACGACGCGTCGGATGATTTCTATCTGTATGACGTCGAATATCAGATTGATGCACTCGGATGGACGGTCGTGCCGACAGCGCCATGGGCGCCTGGAACGTTGGCCATGGCCGGGAACGTCACAGGTATATCGGTCGCGGCATTGGCCAGCGGCAGCCATCACCTGTACGTCAGAGCATATGACGGTCCTCCCGCCTGGAATGTCGTTATCAAAGACATTCCGTTTACCGTCGACAATACCGCTCCGGTTGCGCCGGTTGTCACACTCGTCGATAAGGACGGCTGTGCCGAAGCCGGCTGGACCAGCGGTGTGGCGGTGACGGCAACTCTCACGAACGCCGGCTCCTATACACCTACGGATACAAAAATCCGGTGGGCCTATTCAGGTCCGACGGACGGTGCGACCATCACGTTCGCCTCGCCCTTCGATTTCAACCTGAATACCGGCCTGTATGGTGATGTGGTCCATGACATCTATATGCAAGTCCTGGACGTCTATGGCAACGTATCCGGTTGGGGCGGACCCTTCTCGATTCAGCTGGATCGGACGGCTCCGACGCCAAGCGGCTTTACGCTTCCGACGCCGGTGGCCACTACCACTATAACAGGCAACGTGACCAATTATGGTGGTTCCAACTATTTCAAGCAGATGACTACCGAGACACTTGCCGACATTACCTGCACTTCGTCTAACTGGGGTCCGATGACTACATCGCCATCGGTAACAATCGGCAGCGGCTATGGATCCCACACTGTCTACTATGCAGTGAGAGATTACGCCGGGAATAGCGGTTATACTACGACCACGACCTTCCTCGACAATGTCGCGCCGCAGTTCACCGTTTTCCATGCTGTCCCTGATAATGGTTTGCCTTGCGCCAATAATATGAATTTCAAAATTCATATGGAGTGGCAGGTAGGCGCTGATGCCACCTGGCTCTCGCTGGCCCCGACAACCGGCACCCTGACATGGGCTGCGCTTGTCGCCGACAGTATCAAGGGAACCACTGGTTATAAGGATATGGTATGGGCCACTCCTATCCCTTATACCGGGGACGGCTACTACTATGTCTTTGGCCGCCTCAGCGATAACCTCAGCAATTACAGCACTGAGAAAAAGGACAGTATCAAGATTGACGGCACTACTCCGACAGCCGGGACTGTGACGATAAGTCGTCCCGCAGCCGGTTTATATGCGTGGTGGACACCAAGCCGCACAGTCAATGTTGCTGTAGCCGGATTTAGTGCGGATGTTGTCGAGTATCGCTGGGCTGAAACGTCGGGTGGTTTGAGCACTGCCACGTGGCATGCCACGCCGCCGACGACCTTTACGTTTTCCTCGAGCGTCCTGGATTGCACCAATGGTTATCTTTGGATTGAGGCCAGAGACTGCGGCGGCAATCTCATTGCCGCTCCCATTCAATCAAATCCACTGACGGTTGACGTAACGGCTCCGACATTGACGGGCGTTTCGATCAACGGCGGCGCAATCTTTGCGAACAATCCGGCCGTTTCGGTGGCTCTGACAGCTGGGGACAACTGCGGTTTATCACAGTATATGTGTGCCCAGGATGCGGCCTTTACAGGCGCTACTTGGCAATCGTACCTGACACCGTTCCCGTTCACGATCACTGGGGCCGACGGTCAGAAAATACTGTATGTCAAGGTTAGAGACTACGCTGATAATGTGTCGCCGGTCAAGGCGGATACCATCCGACTCGATGTGGCGCCGCCAGCATGTGTCGTCACGATATCTCCATCATCGTCCTGTCCGGATGCGGCCCCGGGATACACCTGCAATTTGACCAATTGCACGGTGACTCTCTCAGCGTATCCGCCGGACGTTGCTCAGATGTATATCAATAACCCGGTGGACAATAGCAATTCCAGTTGGATCCAATTCTCGCCGAGCAAACTCTGGAACCTTGTTGGAGCCCCGGGTGTCGTGCAGGTTCAGGTTTCACTCCTTGACAGCGCCGGCAACCAGACCACCGGTACCTGGAATACCGGAAGCATCATATATGATGTTTCGGCTCCGGGAGTTTCCGGCGGTGGAACAGTTGTCGAGGGTAATCAGATGGGATTGACCTGGAATCCCGTTTCCGGCGCCTATAAGTATCAGATCAATTATCAGCGCTGGAATGACTATCCGCTGTATCGCGATCCGGTGCCGAACTATCCGTTGACAGTTGCCAGCCCGTTTGTGGGGATGACCAACATCCACGGCACAACGGCCAGCTTTGATGCCGCTGATCACCAGAGGGATATCTACTATCTGACCATTTTTGCCTGCGACAGCGCCGGCAATTGGGCCACCTCCGGCCTGAATCTGGCAGGTACCAACTATCTTGTCGGTGATTATGCCAACTTTAATGGTACTCTTGACTTCGGTGCAGAATTTGGCGCCTTAGCGGCAGCTTTCTACACCGACCTCGGTGATGCCAGCTGGAACGGAGCCTGCGATATCGGACCGACCAACGATGGGACCATCAACGGATATCCGTTGGCTGACAGCACCATTGACTTTGAGGATTTGCTGATCTTCGCGTTCAACTTCGATCAGCATCCGGGTTCCAAGAAACCGGTCGTCCCATCGACAGGCAAGGTGATTGTCTCGGCTGAAATTCCGGCTACCTTTAATGCCGGGGATGAGATCATCACCACCGTTCGCGTGGATAATCCGGCCGCCATCAAGGGTCTGAGTCTGACTCTCCCGTATGACGGCAGTCTGCTGGAACCGATCGCGATCAGTAAGGGCAACCTGTTCAGCAGCGGTAAGAGCGCGATGTTTGACAGAGTCAAAGATTCCCGAATTCGCATTGACGGTGTAATTATGGGCACCGACGCCCCGGCCACAGCGACCGACGTTGCCGTGATTACGTTCCGTGCAATTAAATCGGGGACCTCTGAATTTGAAAATCCGGTCATCGATGTGAGAGATTACAACAATAAACACATTGATGCCGAATTCAATACCGTCGCGATTGCCACCAAGCCGCTGCCGACGGTATTTGACTTGTCTCAGAACTATCCTAACCCATTCAACCCAACCACGAATATTGAACTGTCCCTGCCGGTTGCGTGCAAGTGGCAGATTAATATTTACAACATTACCGGCCAAGTCGTGAAATCCTTCTCAGGAAATAGCGATGCTGGTGTTGTTCAGGTGACTTGGGACGGCAAGAACGAGAATGGCGTGGGCATGGCCTCAGGTATCTATTTCTATAAAGCCACTGCCGACGGCAAGTCTTTGGCAAAAACCAAAAAGATGGTGCTGCTGAAGTAGTCTAGTTCTTGTCCATGAAGAGGGGGATTTGCTGAAGAGGGGGAAGCAGTGAGTTCGACAGTCACAGTCCGAATTCCTGCTTCCCTTTCGAAGACCTCAATGGAATGAAGAAAACAACAACCTTGGCTTTTGGAGGTTTTGAAACATGAATATGATGCGAAAACTCAGATTCTCCCTTTTCGTGATCTTCTTGAGTTTACTTTGTCCGTTGGGAGGATATGTGCTTGCGGCATCGCTTTACCTGGCTCCAGATACAATCCGAATTCATTCCGGGGGGTCTGAAGCGTTTCAGCTGGAATTGCGGGCCGATAATAGCGTTAGCGGAATGAGCCTGTATTCAGTGGAAATCAATATCGACAAAACTCTGCTGGCCGTTGACTCGGTAATAGAGGGGCCGCTGTTTTATACCTGTGGCGCGACCGTTCCCTTTTACACCAGATTCAATGCCGACTCCACCGTCCTGATCATTCAATCCCTCATTGTATGGCCGCGCTGTGCGGTGAATGGGGACGGACTCCTGGCGACAATATTTCTCAAAAATATCGGCTCGGGAATTCATGTCTGCAATGTCGGCGCGGTTGAAGTCCGGGACATTAATAACAATATTATTCCCGGGGTCACCGGAAACGGGAGTATCCTGTATCTCAATACCCCTCCGGACCCCTTTGATTTGATTTCGCCTGCTTCCGGTCAGTCATTCATGTTTGTGCCGGGCGACTCTGTCACTGTCTCCTGGCAGCCCGCCCTGACACATTATCTGGCTGACTCTGTGCTCTACGAACTGACGGTCTCCGAAGAGGCCGGCTTTCCGCCTGCCAAGACGCATACGTTTATAAATATAACGCTTACCCATTTCAAGATTTCGGAGACAGTCCTTAAAGAGGGAAATAATTATTGGAAAATGCGCGCATATAATACATTCGGATTTTCCCGTAATGCAACTCATACCGACTGGTATTTCGTGATGAGTTACTATCAGCCTCCGAGCACGTTTTCGCTTCTTATCCCACGCGATGATTCGGTCTTGAATGTGATAGGCAAGAGTCTTGAATATTTCAGCTGGAACCCGGCCACGTCTAGCGTTCCCAACGATACTCTGCGCTATTCGCTGTACATCGGACGAGGAAGCACGTTTCCGGGTGGCGAGGATTTTATTATCAATAATCTCCAGCTTCACGAGACAACGATTGACATTGATAGTTTTAAACTCTACACCCAATATTATTGGGGAGTCAAATGCACCAATCGCGTTGGACAAAGCAGCTGGTGCTCCAGCGTGTTCAGAGCGAAGTATTATCTTCGGGGCGACGCCAACGGCGACGCCAAGATAAACGTGGGAGATGCGGTCTTTTTAATCAACCATATATTCAAGCTTGGGCCCGCTCCAGCATTACAACAGATGGGTGATGCCAACTGCGACAAAAAAGTCAATGTGGGTGATGCAGTATTTCTCATAAACTACATTTTCAAAGCAGGCCCCACACCCTGCCAGTAAAATATTGGGGCAATAACAAGGCGATGATTTTCGCATAGCAACCCCTTGAGTGCCCCCTTGCTAGCCCTCCGGCCCCACGGGGAGTTCCTCTCCCCCCGGAGGGCATCTTTTTGCACTGAATCTTCGGCACAGTAAGCCTGGTGCCCTTTTCATTTACTGCAATATTCCAAATGATGATATGATGCGGTACTTCTATCAAAAAAATTGACAAAAAGCACAATATTGATTAAATTGAGTTATCGATATCAATTAATACGGCACCGGGGAGGTTTACCAGATCCTAATGCTGTTCCCAGGTTAGGTGAGAGACCTCTCCTCTGCCTTTTATTGCCTTCCAGCCAAATAAATCATTGTAGAGTTGAGTCTTCTTATCGAAGCTGAATAATTGGCTATGAACGTAGCTCTTTTCCAAAAAGAGTACGGCGCGACCTTCTCGATTTGTGACCAAATTGGGGCCAAAGGGGGTGAAAATGGGCAAAAAGCACAAAAACATGTCAAAATAGCGATTTTGCGTAATCTATTGTATGACAATGAAATATATATGAATTTGAGGCGATTCTGAATTCCCGATAAACCGCCCCGAACGTGTCCGGGGTTCGAGTCCCTGCTCCGCTATTTAAACCATCGAATGCATAACTCGTTGTTCTACAAGGTGTTATGGTCAGATTTCTCGTCTTCGTGCCTTCTTTGTGACCCAATCTTGATGAAATGCCCGTGGGAGGGTTTTATGGGTACCATTTTTCAATGCGGAAAGATCTATTATATCGATCTTCGCATCGATGGCCGCAGAACAAGCGATCAGGCCAGACTCATCAGGCAGTGACGATTACTCATTCTCAAATCCCCGACTTGTGAACTTCAGGGTCCGGCTGTTTTCAGTGACTGTCCGCACGACATGTTCCGGGGCACCAGAGGGGATCTCGGCCACTATCTCGAGAGTAACTTCTACTTTTGATCCGACCGATCCGGCCAAATGCGCCACAGCTTCGTCAGCAATTCTCCCCGCATCCCGTCAATTCTTGTTGGGTCAAGGGGTACAGTCCCATGATATCGTTTGGGAAGTGACTTTCCATTTGGCTTCCGTTCGGAGATTTGATCTTCGCTGCGTAAGGCACTGGCTACCGGCTGGTTGGTCCCCAATATTGCGGTCCCCGAGCGCATATCGGTGTCTGTGGCCGTCTCAGTTGTCTCTTCCCTCAGCTGTCTGGCGGCGATCTCCGGCCGCACCGATACGGAAGAGGAGTGAGTGTCAATATCAGCAGCTGCCGGCCTCCGTGTAAACTCTTATAGCGTATAGCGACCTTCTGTTTCGTCGAAACTTTCCGCGGAGGGGAATGAATCCTGCATCCATGTCAGTAGTCGCAGACCGGAAATTATTGCATTTTCGAGAACAGCCGAGTCCTTCAACCGGGAAAGGTATATGTAGCGTCAAAAATCATCGATGAGCTGCCTGATCTCGACATGGTTGCCACGCCAGAGGGGCACCCGATCATGATCCATGCGCAGGCGAGTTCTCGCCAATCGTCGCAAGGCATCGTCGATCACCGCAGGCGACTCACCGGGCAAGACTCCCCCCCTTGCCGTCAGTCAGGTGCCAGATATGCATGCTGTCGCGGGCGGCCGTCGGTCCACTTGGCGCCGAATTCCTGCTTTGGCTCGAGATCGACGAATGACAGCATACCCTGGTTGAGGATTTCCAGTGCCTTGCCGAAGCGCTCCTGGTTTGTTATGGCCATATGCTGCGACCCCTAATCAAGGTGTTGAATTTCGACGTCGATCCAGTGGCTTTTCAAGTATTCGGCGACCAGGCGGCGATGACAATGAAGCGGCTGATCTTCACTGCAGAGAAGGCAACCGCTGTCGATCAGATCGCGGGCCAGCTGCGTTTCGACCTTTCGCTCGGCCATCAGGCGCAGGAATTTTTCCTCAAACGTCTGCCAGCTTCCACGGTTTTTCTTGAACGCGTCCAGAATCTCCCGGGTCGGCGCCAGAAGCGGCTCGTGAACATATGCGATGCCGCATATTTCGGCAAGGAAATAGGCGAGGTCTTTTTTCTTGGCAAACCCCGCGAGCTGGGAGATATTGTTAAGGCGAATGTCGATGACCCGTTTGACGCCGGATTTTTTCAATGTCTCAAAAAACTGTTCGGCGTTTTTTTTCGTAAAGCCGATCGTGAAAATCTTCATCAAAAATTCTCTCCGCTTTCCCGCGACAGATTTATATCGGTGTAGGCGATCCGTTCTTCCTGACGGGCGCAGGCTTGGTCGATTCGCTCCGACTCGGACTGGAACAGGTCCTCTTCCGGCATCCCCATCAGCTTGAGCAGCCGGGTCATGGCCTCAAAGTGCGATTCCAGATGCCCGTCCGGATGGATATGCAGCACCTGAACACCGGCTGATGCCAATTCACGGGCGACAAGGAGCGTCCTATGGCAATCGAGCGGGTCCTTCTCGGCGCACATGAGCACCATCCGACGGGTCTCACATTCAATCAATACTCTTTCCAGTCCCTGCCGAAAGAGGTAGGTTTTGGCCAGGCGCCGATACTGCACTTTGCCGTTTTCGTAACATGACGGGTCATCGCTTCGGGCGCCAAGCTCTTTGCCGAAAAAAAGGTAATCGATTCCGAGCTTTTTGAGCGCGTCCGTCAGAGACTCCTTGCTAAACTGCGGCTGCCACTTGCTGTAGGGGGCCGACCGGACGTCCACGACGGTCGTTACCTCATGCTGCCGCAAAAGCTCGACGAATTTTTCGAGCGTATGGTTCGAGTGCCCGATGGTGAAGATGATGTTTTTCCGACTATTATCCATCACGATACTTTCATGATCACGGCGGCGACCAGTTTATAGTAATAGCCAAAAAAGTCATCGGCCGCAAGGCTGATCGTCAGGTAACTTTCGCCGATGGCAAAGCGCCCGTCCACGCCCCGCAGGTATTTCCGCTCCATCGCCGGATCGGTGACTTTCAGCCGGTAGGAAATGCCGGCAAAATCAAACTCCGCCTGGATGCGCTGGCGGGGAGTGCCGTAGTCGGCCCCCTCGGTCAGGAGCCGGATCAAAAACTTGTCCACATGTATCAGCTTGAGCGAACTGGTCAAATTCGCCATATCGGCGGAGGGAATTTGATCGTTGATTCCTTTGGAGGTACTGCAGCCGTTGTGCCACAACTGCCCCGATTTCTCCGCATAGAGACCCAGATCTGTCCAGTCGACATGCCCGGCCCATTCCCATTTTTCGCGGGTTTCGATCAGCCAGTTTTCTGTTTGATGCCGATGCGGCCGGTGCTGCCGAATAGGAACATCCATCTGGTCCAGAAGACGGGGCGGACGGCCCATCTGAAACCGGCATTCCTCGTCCAAAATCTCCTGATGTTCCCGGATGCTGACCGGCCGAATCCAGTCTCCCGGCCCGGCGGGTCCGATTTCACGACCGGCGATGCAATTTCCCCCGTACATGCGCGATTTGGCAAGACAGACGATCCGCTTGACGACAGCCATGTTCCAGCCCTCCATTTTGCAAAGTCGCCAGGCGCCCTGCGGCCTTTCCTCACGACTCCCTGGCGGTCAGGGGGGAAGTCGAGTCGGCACCTGACGGATCATGATGGACTTTCTCCATGATGAGGAGAGTCAATAGCCGACACATGTCACTTCAGGTGACAAATTCTCCCCCTAGAGTTTGTTGATAATCGACCAAATATACCACATAGACCGACGTCGGGCAAGCAAAATTGGAATGGTTATCGTCGAATCGCGTCCAACAGCCGGTATTATAATTTAGGCAAAAAATAGAAAGGCCGGCGGGTCTATCCGCCGGCCCGGATTATTTCAACGAGGCCGTACAATCAGTATGAAAACGATCTATTCCAGTACGTGGATATTTTTCTTGGCGCAAATATCCTTCAACTGCTTCGGCCAGACCGTGACAGTCACTTCGCCCAAATGAGCGGTGCGCAGCAGGTACATATAAGTACGAGCCTGCCCGATGCCGCCGCCGATGGACAAGGGGATCTTGTCGTTGAGAATAGCTTGATGATACGGCAGTTTCAGGAAGTCCATCTGCCCGGAAATCTCCAGTTGCTGCTTCAGCGTATCCTTGGTAACCCGGATGCCCATGGAGGTCAGCTCATGCCGTCTCTTGGTTACCGGATTCCAAACCAGGATGTCGCCGTTGATACCGTGCGTATCCTTGCCGGACTCTTTGTTGGTCGGCGTGACCCAGTCGTCATAGTCGGCGGCGCGCATCTCATGCGGATAGCCGTCTTTGAGCACCCAGCCTATGCCGATGATGAATACAGCCGGATATTCCTGGATGATCTTGGTCTCCCGCTGTTTGCGGGGGAGATCCGGATATTTGGCCAGAAGGTCCTCGGCGTGAATAAACGTCAGCTCTTCCGGGAAATCGGGATATTTCGGGTTTTTGAGAGCCGGGAACATTTCCTGAGCATGCTTGCCGGCGCCGCGGATTACTTTCCAGATACGGCGAACCGTTTCCTTCAAATATTCCAGGTTACGCTCTTTTTCCGTGATCCGACGTTCCCAGTCCCATTGATCGACATAGGAGCTGTGATCGTGATCGAGGAAATAGTCTTTGCGGACAGCCCGCATATCGGTGCAAATGCCTTCTCCGACCTTGCATTCGAATTGGGCCAGCGCCATTCTTTTCCATTTGGTCGCCGCCTGAACTACCTGCGCGGTTATTCGTGGGTTGATCCCCAGGCCGCACGGGAATTCCACCGGCGTCCGGGAGCCGTCACGGTCGAGGTAATCATTGACGCCGCTGTCGCGGTCGACGATAAGCGGCACCTGGACCATGCTCATATTCAGTTCTTTGCAGAGATTATCTTCAATGTACCGTTTAATCTCATAGATCGCCCGTTGGGTGTCCAGACGATTGAGCAGGGGAGCATAGCCAACCGGAAGAATCTTTTCGACTTCCTCGTAGGTGCTGATGCCCGGCCCGGCCAGATCAGCCTGTTTGTTCGACATAGTATTCAACACTCCTTCTCTAAAATGTCCCACCGCGCACCAAAGTGCGCTATCTTGAAATACAGCTTCACAATCATATTATCCATCTGCCATTTCCGTTCAGGCCGTCCGGTCTCCGCAAAGGTCGCGTGCTGTGGCAGCGAGGTCGGTCGGGGACCCGCCGGAAAATGCATATTTTGTTCCAATATAGCGGCCCGTAAAATCAAAGTCAAGGCGGGAGGCCGGAAGAGATCCCGCTCCGTTTTTGCGCCAAAACCGTGATTTAATGGTTCTGGCGCATACCCCCGCCGCGCGCTGAGCGAGCCACTTTCGGTCGGCAGCCACCTTATATATGCCCTTCATGGATTAAACTTATCCAAAATGAGATATTCAAATGGGAACTTTTGCCCGCCTCGGCCGTTAGTACGCAATATCACGGGACAGAAAGGAGTTACCAAAAAGAATCGGACCGGTTTGCTGTCCCGGATAAACCGCATTCATGATCGTACTGGAAAGGAGCGCTGCCTGATTGGACATTCGCAGTAACCGGGCTGATATCACACGACGGATCTTCTGGGCTGTCAGCCTGATTCTTTTTTCGATATCCGGAGCCGCCCGGGCGGCGGATTCATTGGGGGTGGAAACCAGCCCCGATTCCGCCTTGAGCGTCGTTTTGGCACAGCTTCCGGGAAGCAATATTTCTCTTGACGAGGCTGTCACATTGGCACTGGCGCATGCCACGCAGGCCAATGATGCCAAAGCGGCGGTGCAGGCTGCGCGCGGAGCCGCCCGCAGCGCCCGCGGGGCATTCGACCCGGAATTATTCGCCCAGATACTCAGAACCGATTCGCACCTGCCGGAGGCGTCACCATTTGCGGGGGCCTCGCTTCTCAAATTGAAAGAAACGGACAATTCCGTGGGAGCCCGGATTCTTTTTGGATTCGGTACCCGGCTGGAAGCTTCCCTCAGCGGCGTCCGTCTGGAGAGCAATTCCATATACACGACGCTTAATCCGCAATACAGTGCCCTGGGGCAGTTGAAACTGGTTCAGCCGCTCCTTCGGGGTTTCGGCCCGGGGACCGGCGCCGGCAGGTCGGCCGCAGATCATGCTTTGGAATCGGCTACAGCCGGGTATCAGGACGCGGCGCTTTCGGTCATTGCGTCGGTCGAACAAAATTATTGGGATTTGTACGCTGCCGAACGTGACTTTGCCGTCGAACAGATCGTTCGGGATCGGGCAGCAGCCTTTTTGCACGACACGGAACTGCGGGCTAAAGCGGGACTGATCGGTCCGGATCAGGTCGCCAACGCCAGCGTTTTTTTGGCCGACCAGGAGCAGCAGCTTCTGGATCGTCAGGAAAATCTGGACAAAATATCGGATCAACTGGCCTCGTTGATCGGCCAGCGGCCGGCATCGCCGGCCGCCCGGTATCGGCCGTCGAGCGAGCCGCCCCGCAATTTCGCATTTGGCGATATTGATTCTCTTGTGGCTCTGACGAAAAAGTCGAATCGCTCGCTCAAAGCAGCGGAACTGCAGGTGGCGTCGATCCGGTCGCTGGTGACCGGCGCCAGATGGAACGCGCTCCCGTCTTTGGATCTGGTCGGATCCCTCAGTACTAATGGTCTGTCGGGCACGCCACAAGTCGTTGTCAGCGGCACTGATACTTTAACCAGCAGTTTCGGCGGCGGCGCCGGCGAGGCGTATAAGCAGTCCCTTCGCGACAACTATCCGACCTGGAGTATCGGGGTGCGTCTTTCATACCCGATCGGTTCCCGATTGAACGGGGGAGAGCGGGACCGGCTACATGGGGAACTTTTGCGAGCGGAACAGCAGTATATCGCCGTACAACGATCAGTTGAGGATCAGGTGCGGGTTTCGTACCGGGAACTTCAGAACGCCAAGAGACGATTGGAAGTGGCTGAAACCGGCGTGAAAGCATCGGAAGAACAGGTCCGGATTGGACTTTTGGAATATAAAGCGGGACGAACCACCGCCTTTGAAATCGTACGTCTGGCCGCCGATCTGGCGGCGGCGCAACAAAGATATTCGCAGGCTCTGGTGCGGGCGGCCAAAGCGGCCGCCGATCTGAGAAGATTGACATCGGCCGGAGAGACTGTGCCCGAAATCAGTTAGAGAGGTTTTGAAGCGTATGAATCAGAAATATATGATCGGCAGCCTGTTTTTCGTGGCTACCGCCGTATTGACAATAACCGGATGTTCCGGCCCCCAGGCCAGCGGCTATAAGGCGCCTCCGACTCCGGTGGAGACATCAACGGCGCAGATATCGAAAGTCGTCGACCGCTTCGAGGCGGTCGGAACACTGGACGCCATCAACGCCATCACGGTGGTGTCGCAGATCGACGGCGCCGTCACGGAAATCCCGTTCCGCGAGGGTGGCATAGTCCAGAAGGGCGACCTTATCGCCCAGCTTGATGACGCTCAGTTGCGGGCTGAGGAAGATCGGGCGGCCGCTGTCCGGCAGCAGCGCCAGGTCAGCTACGATCGTATCAAATCAGTAGTCGATCAGGGAGCCGGTGCCCCGCAGGATCTGGATGATGCCGCCGCGGCGTTGAAAGTCGCTCAGGCTGATTTGGATCTGATTACGGCCCGTCACGACAAGACCCGGATTGTGGCTCCATTCACCGGAATGATCGGCGCCCGTCAGGTCAGCATCGGCGCGTTCTTGAAAGCGGGTGATCCGATAACCGATCTGGCTCAAATAAACCAGTTGAAAGTCACCTTTGCGGCCCCGGAAAAATATTACGCCAGCCTGCATGAGGGAGCCGAAGTGACCGTTTCAACGACCGCCTATTCCAACTATGAGCTCAAAGGGCGGATTGATGTCGTTGAGCCGGTGATCGATCCTATTACCAGAAGCGCCAAAGTGATTGCACGGGTGGATAACACCGACGGCAAATTCCGCCCCGGAATGTCGGCTAATGTCACGGCCGTACTAAGCGAGCGGGACAATGCTCTGACCATTCCTGACGAAGCGGTCATTTCCGAGGGGGATCAAACCCTGGTTTTTGTAGTCAAAGCCGACAGCACGGTTTCCCGAACACCGGTCTTTCTGGGTTCCCGTCAGCCGGGATCGGTTGAAGTGATCAAAGGGCTGGAGCCAGGGACTGTGGTCGTGCGCGCTGGGCATCAAAAGCTTTATCAAGGGGCCAAAGTCATGCCGGTGCCGCATCAGGACGCCGCCCCCGGACCTTTATCGCAGAGTAAACCATGAAACTAAGTGAAATATCTATACGCCGACCGGTCTTCGCGCTGGTCATGAGTCTGGTCATCGTTCTGTTTGGGATAGTCTCCTACAGCCGCCTGCCGGTCCGGGAATATCCTAATATAGATCCGCCGGTCGTGTCGATCACGACCTTCTATCGCGGCGCCAGCCCCAGCGTAGTTGAGACGGAAATCACCGACGTTCTCGAAGAGCAGTTATCGACTTTAGAAGATGTCAAGACCTTGAGCTCGTCGAGCCGGGAGCAGGGATCGGTTATCACGGTCGAATTTGAACTGGGGCGCGATGTCAACGAAGCGGCCAACGACGTGCGTGACCGGATATCGCGGGTGCGGGGCACTCTGCCACGCGAAGCCGATGATCCTATTGTGCAGAAAGTTGACGTGAACGCCCAGCCGGTTGTCTGGCTGGCTTTGTCCAGCACGCGACATTCAAATCTGGAATTGACCGACTTTGCCGACCGGGTGCTCAAAGAACGAATCCAGCGTTTGCCCGGTGTCGGCCAGATCATTCTGGGGGGCGAACGGCGCTACGCCATGCGAATCTGGCTCGATCCCCAACGGATGGCAGCCCATGGCCTGACCACTAATGATGTTGAAAATGCGATTCGTCGGGAAAATGCTGAAATTCCGGCCGGTCGGGTGGAAGGGCTGGGACGTGAATTTTCGGTCCAAACCAGAGGCGACCTGTCAACTCCGACCGAATTTGCGGCCATCATTGTCAAGCAACAAGGGGACGAACTGGTGCGCCTCGGGGACGTCGCCGAAGTCGATCTGGGAGCGGCCGATGAACGAACGGCAGTACGGTTCAACGGCCAGCCGGCTGTCGGACTCGGCATTGTCAAACAAAACAACGCCAGTACCATAGCTGTCGCTGATGCAGTTATCGGCGAGTTGCCGGAACTTTCCCGGCTCCTGCCGGACGGTATGAAGATGGATGTGGCGTACAACTCCGCCAATTTCATCACCGACTCGATCCATGAAGTGCGGGACACCCTGATCATTGCCATATTTCTGGTCGTGCTGGTCATTCTTGTCTTTTTAAAGAGTTTTCGGGCCACGGTCATTCCGACTTTTGCCATCCCCACCTCGATCATCGGAACTTTTGTCGTCGCTTATCTTCTGGGCTTTACCATCAATATTTTGACGCTGCTGGCTTTGGTGCTGGCTATCGGTCTGGTGGTCGATGACGCCATTGTCGTTTTGGAAAATATTTACCGTCATATGCAGATGGGGAAATCGCGGCGGCAGGCAGCATTTGACGGCGCCAACGAAATCGGCTTTGCCGTACTGGCCACAACCATATCGCTGGTGGCGGTCTTTGTCCCCTTGGCCTTTTTGACCGGAAATGTCGGCCGGCTGTTCAACGAATTTGGTGTTTCAGTCGCGGTAGCAGTGCTGATTTCCGGTTTCGTGGCCTTGACTTTGACGCCGATGCTCAGCTCCCGGATGCTCAAGCCGCTCCATGGTACGAGCACCAGTTGGGCGTCGCGCTCGTTTGATTCGTTCTTTGAATGGCTGGACCGGACGTATCGCCGCATTCTCATGGCGACTTTGAATCACAAGGCGCTGGCCCTGACTACTGCCGCCGGGCTGTTGGTCATTATCGTTGTTTTGATCAAGATCATGCCCACCGAGTTGGTGCCGGTCGAAGATCGGGGCGTCGCCTTTGGCATCGTCCTGGCTCCGGAGGGCTCGACCCTCGATTATACCGACCGTTATATGCGGGAGGTCGAAAGCAAGCTGTTGCCGTTGCCGGAAAGAGCCGGTTTGTTTACAGCTACCGGTTTGGGATTCGGCGGCCCCGGACGAGTCACCAACGGTTTTGTCTTTCTGGGACTGAAGCGGCAGTCGGAGCGGAAAAAATCGCAGCAGCAGATCGTGCAAGAGATGTTCCCGCAGCTTCTGTCGATCCCCGGCGTTCTGGCCTTTATTATCAACCCGCCGAGCTTGGGAGGGGGCTTTTCCTCTACACCGGTGCAATATGTTTTGCAGGCTGACAGCTATGAGGAATTGCAGCAGGCGGTTGGAATCATGATGGGGAAAGCCTCCAAGCTCGGGTATCTGATCAATATGGATACCGATCTGCGGCTGAACAAGCCACAGCTGGATTTGACAATCGATCGGGAACGGGCTGCAGGCCTGGGAGTTTCTGTCACCGATATCGGCACGACTCTGGAGACATTTCTCGGCGGTCGGGTGGTGACCAATTTCAAGCGCAGCTCCAAACAATATGATGTGATCACACAGATGAAGCCGGCTGATAGGTCGACCCCCAGCGCCATCGACGGCATCTATCTCCGTGGTACAGGGGGACTGGTGCAGCTGGCCAATGTGATCAAAGTGCGTGAGACGGTAGCGCCCAAAGAGCTGAACCATTACAACCGGGTACGGTCAGCCACGATTACGGCCAGCATGGTGCCGGGCGTTAGCCTGGGACAGGCGCTTGACGCTCTCGATAATATCGCCGAAAACGACCTGCCTCCCGGAGTGAAACGGGTACTGGCGGGGCAGTCGAGTGAATTTCGCGAATCGAGCACTGCGTTGTACTTCATGTTTCTTTTTGCCCTGCTTTTCATCTATCTGGTGCTGGCGGCGCAGTTCGAAAGCTTTATTCATCCGCTCACAATTCTTTTGTCCGTGCCGCTGGCTCTTGCCGGAGCTCTTATCTCGCTCTTTTTATTCCGACAGACGCTTAACATCTATTCCCAGATCGGTCTGATCATGCTAATAGGATTGGTGACCAAGAATTCCATTCTGATTGTCGAATTCGCCAATCAGCTCCGGGAGCAGGGGA
>Ga0055513_10000009_pt1 | contig 15815 bp, 8 predicted proteins | sample WestPond_TuleB_D_FD_57973 | JGI IMG/M metagenome (GOLD analysis project Ga0055513, IMG submission 57973) | Wetland microbial communities from the San Francisco Bay, California, USA, that impact long-term carbon sequestration - WestPond_TuleB_D2 | ecosystem: Environmental > Aquatic > Marine >...
AACGGTTCGATAACAATTACATCAGTATGGCGACCTCAATCGGATATGACCTGAGCTCCCGTATCATGGCCAGAGCGGGGGTTTCTTACCGAAATACGACCTATGTCAGAAACGGTCTCGACAAACGCGATGTCGACTACTCCGTGGGGCTCAATACCACTTTGCCGGGCAATAACAGCTTTGATCTGGAAGCCGGCTTTGCCTATACGAATTGCCCGTTCAAGGACACCTCCGGAACGGCTCCCGAATATCAGGAATGGATGTCCACGCGCTGGGAGGATATTCCCGACAAGAAAATCAACATTCGAATCTTGTGCCTTTCACCACGGATTTCCCGGCCGCTGGGCAATAAGTCCGGCATATACCTGTCCTATACGCGGCAGTTATTTCAGAACTATGACAAACAATGGACGTCCGGTGATTCGGCTCAATTTCTATCGCCGTGGGCATCGGTTTGGGATGGTTCCGCCGTGACGGCCGGGCTCAAGTCATTTCTGATCCCCCATTTCATACTGACCGCCAACGCTGGCTACTGGGACAAAACATATTTCAAGGCCAATGCCGCCCATAGCGTCACCTTGGGCAATTTGATAAGAGTGCGGCGCAAGGATTACCGGCGACGGGATTATCAGACCACGTTTTTTGTTGATCTTCGGATGCCCCTGAAAAGCCATTCGGGACTTCTTTTTGAACCCTCGGTCAATGTCAACTACTCCAATACCCGTTCGAATGACAAATTATTCGGGTACAGCAATCTGATTATTGCCGGGGGGATCAAGATTCGCTATTAGCGAGATGGCCGGGTACGGCCAAATAAGAATCAGGCCTATCACCACCGGCGATAGGCCTGATTCTTATTTGACCTCGCAACATAGCATCCGCCAATGGCGCCTGCCTGCCGATCTTATCGATGGATGGACTTGAGAAATTCCCTTATTTCAGGTACTCCTCCCTGATACACCAGATACCCGTCGTATGGCTCCCGCTCCGTGATATCGCTACAGATCGGCGTTAACATGAGTCGTTTCACTTCGGCCAGATCATCAGTCTGCCCCAGGGCCCAGCAAAGTTTCACATATGCCACCTCCGGCAGCATATTCCCCATCGGAATGATCCCTTTGGCCATTAAATCCCGGCCGGTGTCGTATACGAACATATGCACATATCCCCAAAGCGTCTGCACTGTCATATAGACGGCCACCCCTTCGCGGGCGGCCCGCTCGATGGCCGGATAAACCGGCTTATTGATATGCCCCAGACCTGTACCGGCAATGACAATTCCGCGATATTTGCAGTCGATCAACGAATCAATAATGTCAGAATGCATGTTAGGATAGTAATAGACCAGAGCCACTTTTTCTTCAAAATAGGGCAAAATATTGACAGTGCGGTCTTTGCGGCGACGATTGTATTCCTTCTTGATCGGCGAGATCTTTTCGCGATCGATCATCGCCAGCGGGATGTCGCCGATGGTCCGGAAAGTGGATCGATACGACGAATGCATCTTGCGCACCCGGGTCCCCCGGTGCAGTAAGCCATATTTATCGGACGTCGGACCGAACATGCAGACCATGACTTCGGCAATATCCGATTCCGCCGCCGCTTTGGCAGCATGCATCAGGTTTAAGGCGGCATCCGATGAGGGTCTGTCGGAGGAGCGCTGCGACCCGACCATGACGATCGGTACCGGCGGATTTTGTACCATATAGGACAGCGCCGCGGCCGTGTGATGCATGGTGTCGGTGCCGTGGCCGATCATGATGCCGTCGATTCCCTTTTCAATTTCCTTGCCGATTGCTTTGGCCAGCGGAATATACTGCTCCGGTCCCATGTTTTCGCTGAAGACGGCAAAGAGCCGCTCAGTTGTCAGATTACAGATATCCGCCAGTTCCGGCACGGCTCCGTACAGCTCTCCCGGCGAAAAGGCCGGGATGACCGCACCGGTACGGTAGTCGAGCCGCGAGGCAATCGTGCCGCCGGTGCCAAACAGTTTGACGAACGGCTTGTTGGCTGTATGCGGAAACTCCCGTTCCGGTATTTTATAATGGGCTTCTTTATAGCCGCATTCTTTCATGTCCGTAATCGTTTCCACAGCAATTCCGATATTGTATCCGCTGGCGATCTTGAGGACAATATGCCGCTCATCATCATTTTCGGAGCGGGGCAAAATAATTCCTCGGAAGCCACCCCGCGTGGTTTTCATCTCGGTATCGCTCCAGACCCGCATATTGAACCGCTGCATGATCTGCCGGGCAGCGCCTTTATATCCTTTGTACATGTCAAGCACAGCCGATCTCCTCGTCAACCATTTTCCGCAGCTCCCGAAGCGGCAGATTCCCCAGCGCCATTGGTCGCAATTGACCCATCAACCAGTCCACCTCGGCGCAGCATTCCTTGGATACCTTTATTTCGGCGAATCGCTTCCGAAGCGGCGGAAGAAGGGCCTGGATTTCGTCCCGCGAGCGCTTGATATACCCGATATCCAATAGGACCGAATCAAAAACCATCTGCTGGTTGATGACCAAATCCGGCAACATCGCCTGGGCGATGGCTTTGTCCAAGCCATGTCCATGGATAAATTTGAACAGACCATAAACGGTGTAATACTTAAACGGATTGTGCGGCGCAAGGCGGTATTCCAGATGCCGCAGTTCATGTCCGAAAAAGGTCCCGACAAACCGGGGTGGCAAATTGAAATCCCGAATGATCTTCTCTATTATCCAGACGATGTTCTTCTTGAGAAGATATGGATAGGTATCCTCGGGAATGCCCCAGTCGCGCAACTGCCGCAGACGGCTGTCAACGGCGATTGGCAACCGCTCTTTAATTCTTTCGATATAATCATCATCAATAGGAATCGGCGCCGAATCGGTGTCAGGGTACATCCGGTCCGGCCCGGGAAGCACCCGCTCGAATAATGTCGTTCCATCCGGAAGCGACTTCCTGGTTTCGTTGGGAACACCATCGAAGGCCAGGCGACAGCGTTCCTGAATCGTCTCAATCGCCGTAGCGACATCGGCCTCCTCCGCCCAGAAGAGGATTTGCGCATCGTTTTTCCCCAAGGGAAGGAGCTTTTTCAGATACTCCCAGTCCTTACTTTTCAATACAGAAAATAATCCGACTCCGGCAAAGGCTTCCGAATGAGTCATGTTGGGTTTTTCAATGCAGGCGATCACTTTCAGGCGATCGGAGATCTCGTCAGCGAACATTTTCCCCGGCTGCATGAAAAACGACAACAGGTCCGCGAATTCAGGCAAGTTCACGGCGATAAGACGCCATTTCTTGTCATGGGCCACTCTGATAACCGGATTATCGAGGCTCAACTGATGGGCATCCGCTTCTGCCGACGATGCTTTCCAGCTTTTTGGGTCCGTCACCCGACCATTAAGGATCTTCTTGATTTCCAGCAGCGCTTTTTGACGGAAAGCTTCGTTATGGGTCAGTTCAGGCAACCAACTGATATGCCCCACCCCTTTTATTTCGACCCGGCAGCCTCCATGGATACTAACGTTGGTATCCTGACGGGCAGCCCCGATTCCGGTGCGCACTTTGCCGGTACTGCGAGCCAAAAAGCGAAGATACTGTCCGGCTGCGGCAACCTCGTCCGGCGTTTTCATATCCGGATATGTCACCATTTCAATAAGCGGCATCCCGAGGCGGTCGGTTACATATGTCCGCAAATGCCCGATATCGGATCTTTCCCGGCAGGAATCTTCCTCAATACTGATCTGGATAATCCGCACGATTCTGTCCGAAACCGGAACCTGACCTTCAATGCCGATTATTGCCGTCCGCTGAAAACCGGTCGGAATTGAACCGTCAAGATACTGTTTGCGGGTAATGTGCAGTTCACCGACAATATTGGTCTGGAGAAGCAGGCCGATCTCCACGGCGATATCGAGGGCTTCGCGGTTGATCGGAAAAGGCGGCGTATCGTCCATATCATACGTGCAGGCGGTCTCGTCTTTGATCCGGTAAATGATATTTTTCCGGGTCCGAAATTCCATCAGAGCGGTGCCGTCATATTCCCCCAATTCGCTCATGGTCGGACGCATATGGCGCACCAACTCGGCATCATATTGCCCGTTACGTTGAAAAACTCCGGCAGGGCAATGGCAGAACAGCTTTTCCCGGGTCAATAACTGCTGATGAACTTCCAGGCCGCACTTAAACCCCATCTCGGCGTAGCAGCCGGGAGTCATCTCTTTGCGGCTTCGATAGCCGATCAATTCCCTGGTCTTGTCGAAATTGTTTTTGAAATCCAATTCCTGATTCATATTTTCCCATTCGCAAGAATACTGGTCAATTCCATATTGGAAACAAACTAAATAAGTTAAGAGAATATCTGACCTTTTTCAAGCTCTTTTTGGTCACGGAAATTGTGTGAATTCCCTCAATTGACACATCCTTGCCTCATTAAATAGTCGTTGATCGGTATGTATGATAAATTCCTCCACATCAGAGCGGGACTTCCAACGCCTCCATAATGCGATTTTGGCACTGTCGGTTCCCATTTTGTTATTTTTTGGACAACTCTTTTCAAATTCTACGCATCTCAATCTATGCAAGTAGGAATGGCTGCCATCCGGCTTGGACAATTTCGGTTGGAGGTTACTGGCTCGATGATTACCAAAGGGTGTTTGACTCTTTCCATCACCCTGTCTACCCTTCTTCTCTTCTCGTTATCTTTCGGCGATGACGGCAAACAGCCCCCCCGCCCAGTTCCTGAGATCGCCGCATTCAGAATCCAGACAGAGCCGCCGGTGATCGACGGTAATCCCGACGAGGCGGTCTGGAAGTCGTCAGGCATAACCTACGCCCGAAATTTCCTGAAAATGAGACCGGACGAGGGAAAACCGTCCAGTGAATCAACTGTTGTGGCGGTTCTCTATGATGACCAGGCTCTTTATATCGCTTTCTGGTGCTACGATTCCCAGCCGGATAAGATAAAACGACAGTTAGATCGTCGGGATCGATCGCCCGAGGCAGATTTGACGGTTGTCAGACTCGACCCCTACTTTGATCATCAGACCGGTTATAACTTCAGCGTCAACGCTTCCGGGGTCCAGCAGGATATGCGAATTTATAATGATACGTGGGAGGATTCGCAATGGGACGCCGTCTGGGAGTCAAACGTCAAAATGCAGCCATGGGGCTGGTCGGTGGAAATGAAAATTCCATACTCCTGCATTCGCTTTAATGCCAAAGAAGATCAGACCTGGGGGATAAATTTTTCCCGATATATCAGTCGCAATAACGAAAGCGACCGTTGGTCCTTTTCTCCGACGACCGAAGGGGGGCTGGTTTCCCGCTTCGGACACCTCACCGGGCTGAAAGGAATCAAGCCGGTTCGACATATGGAGGTTCTTCCCTACGTAGTCGCCAACGCCGAATTATCACCCAAAGTACTGGGTAACCCTGACGGACGTCAATATACCGGCAACACCGGCCTTGATGTTAAATATTCACTATCATCCAGTTTGACTCTCGACGCCACCATCAACCCGGACTTCGGTCAGGTCGAGCTTGACCAGCCGGTCTTGAACCTATCGACATATGAGACTTTCTATTCGGAACGGCGCCCATTTTTTCTTGAAGGATCCAACCTTTTTGACACCAGATTCACGCTTTTCTATTCCCGGCGTATCGGCCGGCCGCCCACCGGTTCAGTCAAGGACAGCGAATTGGCGTACTATACCGATGTCCCCAAAGCATCAACCATTCTGGGAGCATCAAAAATAACCGGCAAACTCTCCAGCGGAACAACCATAGCCTTTCTAAACGCCGTGACCGCCGATGAAAAAGCGACCTATGCTGCAATACACCCGATCATCAATATGTCTACCGGCGATACCACCAAGATCGATACTGTATCACGCAAGGGATTAATCGCGCCAAAAGCTGATTATTCGGTTATCAGAATTCAACAGGATATATTGTCCAGTTCCAATATCGGTTTGATCATGACCATGGCCGGGCAGGATGGAAGATATCCGGCCAAGACTGGAGGCCTGGATTGGCGTTTGAACACCAAAAGCGGTGTCTGGGGATTTTCCGGGCAGACTGTTTTCAGCCGGACCGATAACCTCCATACCGGCTTTGGTATCGCCGGTTCCCTGACAAAAGATGCCGGGAAACATATCCGGGGGGAGATCGGAATGAACATTCTCGATCCCCATCTAAATCTCAATCGCATGGGGTATCTTAATCGCAATAACTTACGCGAAGGTTGGATCTGGATGCAATACCGGACACAGGACGGCAAAGGAATCATCCGGAATACCTGGAATAATATCAATTACTATGCCGCTTGGAATTACGAGAAAGCCAATATCGAAAACGGCTGGAATTTCAACTCAAATATCGATTTCAAAAATAATTGGAATCTGGGTTACGGTATAAGCCAGGATTTCTACAAATATGATGACCTGGAGACCCGAGGCAATGGTCTCTGGGAACGACCCCGTTCCTGGAGCTGGTGGGCGTCTCTTAATACTGATCCTCGAAAGCCCATTTCAATCAACATCAATCCCGGCAGCGGCGGCAGCCGAAGCGGAACCTGGTGGGCCAATTATATCGGTGTTACCATTCATCCCAAGAGCAATCTCCAATTCAGCGCCGGTACCAATTACGAACGGTATTTCCATAACCTGCGCTGGGTCGATAACCAAACCGATACCCTCACGGGTCAAAACGTGCCTCTCTTTGCCGAATTGGATAACAACCAAATTACGCTTGACCTATCCGCCTCTATCCTATTCACCAGAAATCTGTCCTGGCAGATTTCCGGCGAGGGGTATATGGCCGGGTTGGATTATAAAAATGTCCGCCGTTATCTGGGTGGCAAAGAGTACGGGCCGCTGGGGGATATTCCCCTGAATAACTATGGCCGCAACTCCTCCGCATTGAACTCGACTATGATTTTGCGGTGGGAATTTCAACCCGGAAGTACCCTCTTTGTTGTCTGGAGCCGGGCATGGGGGGGCGATGACGATACTGTCTCTGATTTGAGACTTTCACGAGACATGAGAAAGCTCTTCTCGGCCGGCGCTGATAACCTTTGGCTGGTCAAAGCGTCGTATTGGTGGAATATCTAGCGCGCCAATTATATTGTATTACTTTACATGTGCCGCATATCTATATGCGGCACAGTATAATACATAATATATAATGTCGCCGTTTGGGATATAATAATTGAAAAATCACCTCTCATCATAAAGGTTTCCCTGTCTTTCATTCTCTAATCCGTCGCTTCTCCTTCCCCTCGGATGACTGAGTCGATACTGCCTTAGCCGGCACTGTATCATTTGGGGCGGATACCGATATACTGAATATGCTGCCGGGGGCAGTAGGCAAAATCGAACAGGTCTATTTATTGGCGGAGATAATATGCTCTTTTTCAAAGCGTCGAAATTCACCATGGGACTGATTTATGTCGGGACGTTGCTCCTTTCCATTCTCTCGTTTTTTACGACCTATCTGGGGATGAAAATTCTCCTGAATATGCCTCTGGCTCTGGCCGGCGCCCTCGGACTCCAGATTGCCATGCTCGGCATCGCCTGGAATCTGATGAAAATTCGTGAAAAACGTTGGGCCTATGTGTCTGTATTCATGGTTGCTGCCTCATTTTCGATTTTCTTTTCCTACGCCAATTTTGATGCTGTCTTGCAAGGGACGACTCGTGCGGCCGGCGTCCGCCGGGATTACGCCGCCGTTACCCGTCCGGTCCTGGCCAGATTCGTCGCTGTCGCCCGGGACGCAATTGTCAACGGCCAGTATCAAGTTGATCGGATCGGATCACTGCGCAAACTGGAAGAAGAAAAAGGATGGGCAACGGTCGTCGATGAAGGGACGGGTGATCGGTTCATTCAATCCGTCATCGATGGCGCGCGGGTCATGGTCGATTCCTGGAAAAGGCAGGAAGGGTACGATTATCGTCAGGGAAGCGGCCGGGGTATTATTGCCGACTATTTGGAAAATCGTCACCGCCAGATCCTAACCTATTTAGAAACTGTGAATAAATACAACGCTCTGCTCGACACTACCTCGATGGCCTATTCCGGTGACCTGTCAGTCGATTCTCAATATGCGCTGATCAACCGCGCGTGGATTGCTTTCCCCGCCGGCATCGTGGCCGCCTTGACTGATAAAGCAACAGATATCCCGCTCCCGCCGGAAAAAGGGGAATTTGTCGAAACGCCGACCAATCCCCAGCAGGCCTTTATGTTGGTGATCCATGACCTCATGGTCTTCGACCGACTGGCCCTCTTTTCGCTCCTTCTGGCCATCGCCGTTGACTGCATTGTCATTATTATTGCCCTGGTCAGCAGTTATGCGGCCGAAGAAGATGACGCCGTATTTGACCGGGTTCGCAAGTACGCTGCCCGCAAAATGAATAAGATTCCGCTCGAGAATCCTCAGCGTATGGCGACAGCCTTGCGGGAAAATATCGACCGCTTTGAGATTGCCGGTCAGTATAGCCTCAATCTGATGCGGGTGATGCAGGAGTACGAAGACAGCCGGAAAAAATTCTCCGTTGTCATGCAACGGGAAGAAGAAAGCAAGCAACCCGAGGATGATGGTCTCAGGCTCCTGCCGGAGCCGGCCGCCCTGCAACCATCCCGCACCCCTGAAAAAAAGCGCCGGACTATAGTCATTTAGTTTGAAATCAGAGCAATAAAAATCGTGCTGATGCACTCATCAGCACGATTGATTACTGGTAAAATCAATCTTAATTCACAATTCCCGCAAGTCAATATTGCCGCCGGAAGTCCGCAGATATAATTCCGGACCACCGCCGTTGAGACTTCCCGCAAATGAGGAATGGGACCAGCCTCCCTTGATCGTGATCGGAAAGTCGGTCGTTACCTTGCCGGCGCTGGTTTCAGCATCCACGTCCACTTTGATCGATTTTTCCAAATAGACCGTTACATTTCCCCCCGAAGTCGATAGCCGGCAGTCCCCTTTCGGCTGACGGGAAATATGCGCTTTGACACTGCCGCCGGAGGTTGATGCCTCAATGGAACCCATGACCTCCTCGACCGTCACACTCCCGCCGGAGGTATGAGCTACGACATCCCCCTCGACCTGGCCGATGGAGATACTGCCCCCGGAGGTATTGACATCCACCGCTCCCGAACATTTCCCGAGACTGATGCTGCCTCCGGACGTCGTACCATGAACCGGTCCCTGGATGTTTTCAAATGTCAGGCTTCCGCCGGAGCTGACAGCGCGGGCTTTGCCCGATAAATCACCGACATAGATACTGCCGCCGGCAGTCGTCAGATCAACATTATAAGCTTTCGGTACCACGACAATAAACCGTACCTGCAACCGGGAATCGGAGTTTTCCCAGAAACGCCACCCCTTATCCCCCCGATATTTTGCCTTGACATAAACATCTTCCCCCTCCTGGTCGAAGGTCACATCAAAACCCTTAAGTACCTGCTCAGCCCGGTCATGATCACCAGTCCTGACTTCCATATACACCATGACATCGACTTTATTTTCTCCGCCGGTTTTGACCTCAATAGATCCCCGGTCGCTTTCAATAACCAATTCCCCTCCCGGACGCACTGCAAATGCGTGGCTGATCGAATCCCTTTGAACAGCCGGGAAAGCACTGCTTCCACATAGAAATACCACTCCGGCAATAATGCCGACTAACGATATTCCCAGACTCCTGTTTTTCATAAACGCCTCCGCATATATTGACTCTCCTTATTTGGACGGTAAAAGGGACCGTTTGGTTGCCGCTGCCGATATAAAGCCCGGGTTGTCTGCCTTCAGGAGTCGATTTACATAAATCTTGTTCTAAATCGGTCGCCACTGGACGATATTCCTCCTAAGCCGCCGACTATTATAGAGTTCGAAGAAGAGAAATTAATTGCATCGATGACGTTTTATGCTATATTGAAGGCAAATAAACCGGATCGAGAGTACCGCCGCTTCGAGCCTCCGAAAGGACCAAAAATGCAGCCAGCTTTCTTGATGAATGCCGAAAAAATCGGCCTGGCATCCATGAGATTTATTACTTTCCTTATCCTGATTCTAATTTCATTATCTTTCTTTCCGTCAATCCTCCGTGCCGAATTGGCGTCCGGTACCAATATGGATGATGTCTCCAAAAACTGGTTGACCTATATTGTCTCTCAAAAAGGGGCCTGGGCCGGAAGCACGACCCCGTCGATCAGTGGCTCCAAAGACATTATCGAAAACGATACTCTCCTGGGTCGATGCTATTTTGTCTCTCCCCGCGGCTATGTGATTATTCCGGTCCTCAAAGAAATGCCTCCGGTCATGGCTTACTCCGACGAAACGCCGATCGATATCGACGAACCTGAAGGATTTGCCCGGTTGCTGCATCAGGTGCTTCAGGATCGGGTTCGCACATTTGTCACCGTCTACGGCAGCCTGGATCAGCCTCAATCGGTCGCACAGCCGCTATTCAGTCCTGTCAACAAGCAAACCTGGGACAAGTACGCGATCGATCCCAAGGATTATGCGCAGAACGCCTCCAAGGATCAGACGGCGCCGTTGGATGCTGTGGGACCGCTTCTCACTACCACCTGGCATCAAGGAGCCCCCTATAATAACCTCTGCCCGACTGGCGATGGCGGCAAATGTGTGGTCGGCTGCGTGGCCACGGCAGCAGCCCAGATCGTCTGGTTTCATCAGTGGCCAAACTTCGGCCAGGGAACACATACGTATTATTGGACCGGAGACAATTCCTGCGGCGGATCTTCCCCTGGCCAAAACTTGAGTGTGAATTACGCCCATCCCTATTCCTATGTCAACAATTCCACCAATGTGGCGCAATTAAGCTATGAAATGGGCGTGGCTTTTAACATGATGTACGGACGCTGCGCCTCCGGTGCTTACCTCGACGACGCCCCAGCCGTCTTCACCGACCTGTTCCGCTACGATCCCTCTATTGACATCCGCCACCGCACCAGCTATATGCCGATCACCTGGTTTACCATGGTGAAAACCGAAATCAACCAAGGTCATCCGATTCTATATGGCATTTACAGCCACGCGATCGTTTGTGACGGCTGGCAGGAAGCCGGAACGCTTCAGCAATACCATTTCAACTACGGCTGGGGCGGCAGTCAAAATGCGTGGTATACCCTGGATCAGCTTTATTGTCCCTGGTCGGGATGCGGCCTTGATTACGAGATGATGATACGCCATATTATCCCGCTTACCGGCCTTCCCTGGATGGGGAGTAATCAGTTTTCCGATACGCAGTACGGTGACAATGACGGTGTCCCTGAAGGCGGCGAAAAAATCGTTCTGTCGCTTAAAATCGCCAATTACGGCGCAGCACCGATCACCAATGTTTCGGCGACCCTCGCCATCGATGACAACTCATTGGTTATCACCAAGAACAGCTCCACTTTCGGCGATATTCCAGGACGAGATTCTGTCTCCAACGCTGCCGACCCATTTGAATTTCAGATCCCCGCCGATTATGCACCTCGCACCGATTCCTTCATAATTTATGTGACATGGAACGGCACTAATGTCGACACCATGGTCATCGAAAAAGCCATCGGCAGTTCCGGCATACTGTTGGTTGATGACGACGAAAACGACAATGTGGACATCTTCTATAAAAAATCGTTTGACGATTTGCGCATACCGTATGATGTGTGGGTAAAAGCGGCCTCCCAAACCCCCGATTCTATCTACCTGAGCAAATATCCGATCGTCATCTGGTTCACCGGCGATAATCGCTTTGCACCGATCAGTTCCACAGAAGTCACTTCAATGGAAGGGTATCTTCATCATGGCGGCAAATTGCTTCTATCCGGTCAGGGCATTGCCTACGAGCTCGGCACCTACAATCTCGATTTTTTGAATAACTATCTAAAAGCCTCCTACCAATCGACTGGATTTGTCCCTATATTATCGGCGGCGAGCGGTGGGCAGGTCTTATCAGCCATCGATTCCATGTGTATCCAAGGAGGCGGAAGTGCCAATAATCAGTCCAGTCCCGATCATATCATTCCGGTCAACGGCGGCACAGCTGAATTTGCTTATTACGGTCAGGCAGATTTTGGAGCAGTATCATATTCCGGAACGTATCAATCGCTCTTCTTATCGTTCGGTGCCGAAGGAATTACAAACGGCGACGGCCGCTGGATGACCCGCGATTCCGTAATCGCCAAGATCATGGCATTTTTTGGCTATCGCATGCCGAGCTCGGCGCCCAGCGTTATGACAGTGGCGGTATCCCCGGGCGAATCAATGCATCTGGTGAATCATACCCCGGATATTACCTGGACAGTATCCGATCCGGCCGCCCTGCCGCAGCTGAAATACCAGGTTCAGGTCGATAACGACAGCGACTGGACTTCGATATCGTCATGGGATTCGGGCATTCTGGATGGGGCAGATACGCATATCGGATATGCCGGTTCGGAACTGGTTGATGGGGCTACCTACTATATCCGGGTACGGGTTTACGATGGGATCTTTTGGTCCGGCTGGCGCTATTCCCACATTCGCTTGAACTCTGTTGTCGAGCCGACCGCCCCGACACCGACCGGCATGCAGGCGGCGGCAGCAGCGTCCCCCAGCCTCATGGTAACCAACCCGACTGACAGGGAATTTGATGCCTTAACCTACTCGTTCGAGGTCTATGCCGATTCCGGCATGACCGACCTGGTAACGTCAGCCGGTGGCATTGCCGCGGGAATTTACGGCAAAACCTCCTGGCTGGTGCCTGTAACTCTCAGCGATGATCATGTCTATTTCTGGCGCGCGCGGGTATTCGATGGATATGAATACGGCCCTTGGACCGAAAGAGCATCTTTCTGGGTCAACAGCATTAACACACCGCCGACCCCAAGCTCGCTGATTTCTCCGGTGGATAATTCCGCCTTGGTGGGAGGAAAAGGGAATTTTCATTGGTCGCAATCAACCGACCCTGATCTTTATGATCAGGTCCATTATACGTTTTATGTCACGGCCGATTCGACCTTTGGCATGAACCTGATTGTTCTGGCCCTGGATACAACCGGATACGCAATAACCGATCCGCTGGTCCCGGGTTATACCTATTATTGGAAGGTGGTAACATCAGATCAACTGGGAGCGAGCTTGCCATCGGAGCAGATTTTCCGCTTCACAATAGGACAATCGGGCGATGCCAACGGCGACCGTTCAATAAATGTCGGCGACGCCGTTTATCTTATTAATTATGTCTTCAAATTGGGTCCCTCCCCGACTCCGCTTCTTATGGGAGACGCCAACTGCGACAACAAAGTAAATGTCGGTGATGCCGTATTCCTGATCAATTTCGTCTTTAAAGGCGGAACGTCGCCGGGATGCCAAAAGAAGTAAGAAGATTTTATCCAAAAAGGCCGGCACCAGCCGGCCTTTCTTCATTCCAAGGGTAGATCATGCTTGCCCGGCAGATCATTCAGCATTAATTTTCGGCAAATGGTACTAATCTTTTGGCAGGAATAGTTCATGGACGTGATGGAGGCAATTTTCAGTCGGAGGAGTATCCGGCAATATACGGACGAACCGCTGACGGATGATCACATCGTAACGCTTTTGAAAGCCGGTATGAGTGCCCCCTCCGCCGCCGACCGGCAGCCGTGGCAGTTTGTCGTCATAAATGATCGGAATACATTGATTCAGATAACTTCATTTCATCAATATTCTCTCATGCTTCAACAGGCGCCGACCGCAATTCTAATATGCGGTGACACCGAAAAGGCCTACGAGCGGGGCTACCTGTATCTTGATTGCGCGGCCGCCACTCAAAATATTCTCCTGGCTGCGCATGCCCTTGGATTAGGAGCCGTTTGGCTGGGAATTTATCCGCGCGAAAAGCGGATGAGCGCCATTCGCGGGCAATTGGGATTGCCGCAAAATATTGAGCCCATCGCACTGGTGGCCGTGGGCCATCCTGCCGAAAAGAAGCCGCCAGAGGACCGTTTTGACGCGGCCAAAGTACACAATAATAGATGGTAATGAGCCGTCCCAAAGGAAATTATTCGGTCTTGCGGATTCCTACGCGAGCCGGAACAGCCGGGCTACAAATCTATGAAATGCATGGAATCCGGTGACCGGAGGCGCGTACATTAGGATGCATTTGCCGGTAATAGTCTCAATGCCGGCTTGCTTTGCCAACCCGGCCGCTTCCCTATAGTCCCCGCCCTGCTGGAACCAAATCCGACGTATCCCAACCCCGGCTGCTTCCTTGACCATATCGACTGCGAATTTTGGCGTCAGAACAAAAAGAGCCGTTTCCACTGTCGGCGGCAGTTCCCGAAGGTTTTTATAGCAGCGTTCATTATTGATAGCCTCGCGGTTGGGGTTAACCGCATATGTCTGATAACCCTTCTCCCGAAGCGCTGGGAGAACATTCGCACCGAACTTCCGGGGCGATCCGGACGCGCCGACGACCGCAATTTCATGTGATTGGATAAATCTCTCTATCGCCTCATTCATACCGACCTCCGCAAATTCACCGAACCCTGAAATCAGGGGTATTTTGACCCGATTCTCCAAGGTTCTCACACTTCCGTCATAATCATTTATTTGTTGAAAAGATAATAAGATTGTTGCATCTTTGGCAAGCCTTGGAAAGAGCCGGAATTCAAAACTATCGACAGTGTGGAATAAGTATTTATGCTTAAATTGATCGGCGCGGATGCAAATCGTTATTATGCCTGGGAGCTGGAGCCGGGTATATACTCAGTCGGTCGCAAATCGGATTGTCGTCTGGCTATAACCGATAACACGGTCTCCCGTAATCACGCCGAACTCATGGTCGGGGCCGATGGGGTAAGTTGTATTCTCACCGATTTGGGCAGCCATAATGGCACCATGGTGAACGGCAAAAGAATTTCTGCCCGGACTCCCGTCGCGATCGGCGATCATATTCGCTTCGGCCAGACCGAATTCAAGTTGACCTCCCGCGACGGCGCCTCCGCTCTCACCGGCCATCCGACCGCCGTAGCCTTGTCGGATAAGGGCGCCGAAAAGTCAGTCGTTCTATCAATGGCCGAAGCGCTCAAGCCTCTCCCATCCCGCGTGACCGACATGCCCGACCTGCTCCCGACTCTTTTTGATATGGCCCGGATGCTGGTGCTTCCGGAGCCGCAAGAGACAATGTTGGAACGGGCCCTGAAGTTGGTCGCCAAATTGGTGCCGGCCGAACGACTGGCAGTGTTGTTTTTGTCTGAGGACCAGAACCAAGTGATTACTGCCGCCAGTTATCTGGCCGGCGGCAAAGACCTGGGTGAATTTACCCTGTCGCGTACCATCGTCAAAAACATCCTGACCAGTAAGAATGCCGTGCTCATCGTCGACGCTCATCAGGATCCCCGCTTTGCCGAGCAACAATCGATTATCATGTCGAATCTTAAATCAGCTATGGCAGTACCGCTTCTGGACGAAGATCGCGTTCTGGGTATCCTCTACGCGGAAACGACCAACCCGGTGCATCGCTACAACGATGATTTCCTTCGCCTTTTGGCCACGATGGGCAATATTATCGCCTCCCGATTGGTCAACTTTGCTCTTTTGCGCGAACGGGAGGAAAAGCATATCTACGAGGCGGAACTTCTGCGGGCATCGCGCATTCAGCACAGCCTCTTGCCGGAAACGGTGCCGGGTCTGCCGGGATATGAGATATGCGCGGCCCAGGAGCAATGTCAGGCTGTCGGCGGCGACTTGTACGATGTTGAGAAACTGCCCGACGGCCGTCTGATTTTTCTGGTGGCCGACGTCAGCGGAAAAGGAATGGGGGCGGCCCTTTTAATGTCCAACATCCTGGCCTCTTTCCGGGTCCT
>Ga0055513_10000012_pt1 | contig 15177 bp, 15 predicted proteins | sample WestPond_TuleB_D_FD_57973 | JGI IMG/M metagenome (GOLD analysis project Ga0055513, IMG submission 57973) | Wetland microbial communities from the San Francisco Bay, California, USA, that impact long-term carbon sequestration - WestPond_TuleB_D2 | ecosystem: Environmental > Aquatic > Marine >...
AGTATAGCAGTTATATTTGCGGCTTTTGCAGATATAGTAATGCCTTTAGCAGTAATAGATTTTCTTGGGATAAAGCTTTCAACAGCAGGAATAGCAGCTTTCTTGATGTTGATTGGTTATTCTGTTGACACAGATATTCTACTTACAACAAGAGCTCTAAAAAAACATGAAGGAACCTTAAATGAAAGAATTTTTGGAGCATTCAAAACAGGTAGTTTCATGAGTCTAACGGCTTTAGCAGCAGTTCTTCCAGCATTTTTTATAGTTACTGGGCTTCCAGACTCCTTCAGAGAAATATTTTTCATCCTAGCCCTAGGTTTAATTGCAGATATTGTAAATACTTGGTTAACCAATGCTAGTATAATTAAATGGTATTGTGTCAAAAAAGGAATCAAATGAAAATCTCTTGGAAAATTTGGTTGATGGTTTGTGCAATTGCATTATCACTAATGGCAATCTTGAATATTTCTCCTCTTAATAATTTTATAGTTGGAGTTCTAGTAATTTTAACTTTATTTGTTTTAACCAAAGTTAAATCTCGGCAGATGAGAATTTTATTCTTCATTTTAATTTTTGTATTTATCTTCTTAATAACATCATCTTCTTTCCAGAAAGGAGTTGTTATTAGTTCAATAGATCAAAATTCAACATTCTTCTTAGAAGGGTTAAAAAAAGGAATGATCATAACAGCAATAAATGGAAATCCAGTGAATAATTTTGATGATTTTTCAAAACAAGTAACATTAATAACCCCTTCTTTAAACAACAGGAAAATAGATATTCAAACAAACTCCGGAGATTTTATAATTTTTACAAATCAAACAATTGATTTTGTTGTTTCAAATATTCCTAAAACAAACTTGAAAACAGGACTTGATTTAAGTGGGGGATCTAGAGCCATCGTTAAGCCCGTGAATGTAACCCTAACACAAAGTGAGATGGATGATTTAGTTGCAATTGTTTCTAATCGAGTTAATACTTTTGGTATAAGCGACATTGATGTTAGAGGTGTGTCTGACCTAGAAGGGAATAAATATTTACGTGTGGAAGCTGCAGGGATTAATCCCGAAGATTTGAAATCATTGGTAGGGCAACAAGGAAAATTTGAAGCTAAGATAGGGAATCAAACTGTTTTTATAGGTGGGCAAAAAGATATTGCTTCTGTTTGTAGAAATGACGCAACTTGTGCGGGTATTGAGCAATGCACTCAAGATTCTACTGGGGCATACTTTTGTAATTTTAGATTTACTATTTATCTAAGTCCAGATGCAGCACAAAGGCATGCAGACATAACAAAGAACCTAACAGTAAACTCTACTGCCCAAGGAAATTTTTTATCACAAAAATTAGATTTATATCTCGATGATAAACTTGTGGATAGCCTTCTAATAAGTGCAGACCTTCAAGGAAGAGTAACAACTCAGATAGCAGTTTCTGGCTCAGGTACTGGTGCAACAAAAGAAGACGCAATCAAGAACGCCCAGGATCAAATGCACAAGCTTCAGACAATATTAATAACAGGTAGTTTACCTTACAAATTAGAGATAGTTAAATTAGATTCTATATCTCCTGCATTGGGAAAACAATTCACCACAAATATGCTTTATTTGGGTATTGTTGTTTTCTTCATGGTTTCAGCTTTAATATTCATCAAATATAGAAGAATAAAAATTTCCCTTTCAGTTATTTTAACAATGCTTGCAGAAGTTTTTATTACTCTTGGAGTTGCTGCGGTTATTTCTTGGAATTTGGATGCACCAAGTATAGCAGGAATTATAACCGGAATAGGTACTGGTGTTGATGATCAAATAGTAATTATTGATGAATCTGTATCTAAAGAAGCTTCAAACTTAAAATCAAGAATAAAAAGAGCAATTTTTATAATTGTTGGTTCCTTTTTTGCAACAGTAGCCGCAATGCTTCCACTTTTTTGGGCAGGCGCAGGTTTGTTAAGAGGTTTTGCTTTGACAACAATATTGGGTGTTAGCGTGGGAATTTTAATAACCAGACCAGCTTTTACAGAAATATTAAGAAAAATGCAGGAATAAGATGTACCCGCAAAAACATTTTATATTTGGTTTAATTTTTGCAATAATTTTATTCTTTATTTTTCCTGAAATTGGAATTTTTAATGTTTCTCTTATTTTTCTATCTTCTTTTTTAATAGACTTTGATCATTATCTTGAATATGCTTATAGAAAAAAAGATTTTAGCTTGAAAAGAGCATACCAATGGCATGTAATGATGGATAAAAAATTTAAATCCTTACCTAAAAATAAACAAAAAAGAATTTTTACTGGTTTTTGTATTTTTCACGGAGCCGAAATTTTAATAATAGTTTTGTTTCTTGGTTTTTTAATTGGTGAATATTTCTTTTTTATTTTAATCGGGATGTCTTTTCATTTGCTATTAGATATCCTACATCAATTAAATTATAATGGAACAACAAATAAACTTTCTCTTATTTATAACCTAATTAAATTTAGAAAATTCATTATTCTAAGATAACCTCTGTATTAATCCTAGCAAAGGAATAAAAACTATTGATAACTTTTTTTCTGATGGGTGATAATAAAGCTCCACTCTCAAAATTATTGTTTAAGAATTTGTCATTTAATCTATTGGAAAAAGTAGTATCTAAAGTGCTTAGTTTGGTGTTTATGATAGTCCTAGCAAGGGCCCTTCAACCAGAGTTATTTGGAACTTATAGTTTGGTAATTTCTGTGGTTGGAATTTTTCTAACTTTTGCAGATTTAGGTATAAATGCAGCGTTGATAAGATATGTTTCAGCAAATGTTAAGAAAAAAGAAAAAGCAGCAGAATACATGTCTTACTTATTAAAATTAAAATTGATTTTGTCATTTGGAATATCTCTTTTACTGATATTAATTTCTAAACCTCTGGCTGTTTATGTATTTCATAACCCACAATTATCTTTTTTGTTTATAATTTCTGCAATATTTTTATTAACAATGTCTCTTATAGATTTTTTTAGTTCATTATTTTATTCTTTTAATAAATTTATTTATTTTCCAATAAAAGAAACAATATTCCAAGGGACAAGAATCATCCTCTTATTTGTAGTCATATTTTTCTTAACAAAAACTGTTGCAAATGTGCTTTGGTCATTAATTGCAGCAAATATAGTTGTTCTTGCTTTTGTATTAAGTATAGTTAAAAAAAATTATTCTTTTTTATTTAAAGGAAAAACCAAACTATCGAAGGAAAATAGAAAAGGCATACTCTTGTATATCTTTTATTTAACAATTTCTAATCTTTCGGTGGCATTTTTTTCATATATTGATACAATAATGCTGGGAATTTTTGTAGATCCAATTTATGTTGGTTTTTATCGGGCAGCCTATTCAACTGCAGCTGCAATCTCTGGACTCATGGGAATAACTTCTGTTCTTTTTCCGGTTTTTTCGCAACTTGGAAAGAAAAGATCAGAATACACTTTCAAAAAGATTTTCCATTACTCTGCATTATTGTCTTTTCCAGCAGCATTTGGTTTAGCTATAATTTCTAGCCCATTTATCGGCCTGTTATATGGCAAAGAATATCTCCCCTCAGTTTTGCCCCTATACATTTTATCCTCTTTAGTTATCACATCTACGGTTAATTTGTATCCTGCTTTTTTAACAGCAAAAGAAAAGCCAAAATGGCCGGCCCAGATGATGGTTTTATCAACAATATTAAATGTAATTCTTAATTATGTTCTTATAAAATTATTTTTATCTATAAGCCCACTATATGCAACTTTTGGTGCGGCTGCCGCAACGTCTGCAAGCAATTTTTTCTTTTACTTTAGTTTGTTAATAATTTCCAAAAAGAAGCTTAAACTAAAAATTGATTCCTCATCAGTATACAAACCATTAATTGCAAGCGTTGTTATGTCTATTTTTCTCTTATTATTTAATTATTTCTTTGGTTTAATTTGGCCGATTGTTCTAATTGAGCTTATCCTAGGAGCAATTATCTATTTTGTAACTATGATTTTAATTAAAGGAATTAAGCAAGAAGATTTTGATTTAATAAAAAGGTTAATTAAGCATTAATTTTTTTCTTATTCTTTCTGCATCAGAAACATATTTAGGGTGTTTTTCAAGTAATCTGGCAAGTATTTTTTCATCGTCTCCAGGTTGTATTTCCACAAAGGTTCTTCTAAATGCTTCTAAACTTTCTCTCTCTTGTTTTTTGCTTCTCCTATCTTGATCACTAGAAGTTACAGCATGAAAAAATAGATTATAACCCTCTCCAAAAATAAACTTCGCTTCTTCCCTTACTCTAGGAAGATGATAATCGCTTGTGATTATGACCAAATCCTTAATTTTTCTTGGTTTAATAATTATTACTTTTGCAAAAATTAACTGCCCTACTGTTTCTCTTTCTAGGGTTTCTTGAGAAATATTGTCTAGATTTATTCCTTTTTTTATTGCATATTTAACCATCAAATCAGAAATGGGAAAACCATATTCTTTTGTGTGACCGCCCGACATTATTATCCTATTTATTTTCCCTTTTTTTAAGAGATCTATTCCGGCATCTGTCCTGTCTCTTGTTTGATTATTTAATTCATAAATCTTGCCATTTTTTTTGATGTCATGGCATAACACTAAACCATATCGCTCTTTCATTCTATTCACTAATCTTCTCCCTACACATCCTATATTCAAATTTATCTTCATGCTCTTTATATAATTTATATCCTGCTTTTTCAAAAGCTTTTATTGAAGCGAGGTTGTCTTTTTTAATTTCTGCGATTATATAACCAACTTCAAAATTATTTAGATAATCTATAGAACCCCTCATTATGCCCAAGCTGCCATAACCCTTCCCAACAAAATCCCATCCAATTATTATGTTCACCAAGGCATGTTTCCCTTTTTTATCAAATCTTATTGTTCCGATGTCATTAAAATTTTCATCCATTATGATAAAAATGTTTCTGTTTGGATTTTTTATTGCTTCATAAAACCATTTTTCATGTTCTTCAAATGGAATTTCATCCGAATTGAATGCAATTTCCCTCATCCGAGTATTATTGCGCCACCCATAAATATTTTTGCAATCCTCTTTTTCTGCAAACCTTAAATGTACTTTATTTTTCATATGACTTTTCTTATTAATTTAAACGCTTCAGCATATCTTTTTCCGCATTCTAGTCCCCTATACTGGGCTAATATATTTATTCCTTCTTTGGATCTAGAATGGGGGTATTCTCTTATTTCAGATTGATACATCTCCATTGCAATTATCTTTTTTGTAATGCTCTCAGTAATATCTACATAAAAGTTAGGTTTAAATTTTTCCCCTCCGATTTGCCATTCAGTTCCAGAAAGAACCTCAAACGAATATATTTCTTTTGGGCAGTTTTCATTGCAGGGTCTGCAAGCAGTAGTAACTGCCCTAAAAACTATTTCATGATCAACATTAAGGTCATTTTCATAGTGGGTGTATATAATCTCTGGTTTGATTAAAGAAAGATATTTTTCAACTTCCTTGCATATATCAATTAGTGGAACAGTATCCATTTTATTATCTGGAAAATCTAAAAAGAAAACCTCTTTTAAGCCAAGAAATTTTTTAATACTTAAACTTTCTTCTTGTATTTTGTGGGTTGATCTTTCTACCAATTCATTTGATCTTTTAATTAGCCTTGATGTATCCCCTCCTTGTGCTAAAAACAAAACATAAACATCATCCCCATTATTTATATGATTAATTATTGTTCCTCCCACTCCTAAGATTTCATCATCCGGGTGTGATGCAACAACTAATATCTTTTTCATTTTATTCTCTTAAAATAAGTTGGTTTCCCTACCTGGGGAACGGGTATGGGATTATTTTTAATAATATATGGAATCATTGTATCAAATATTAAATCAGACACTCTTATCAAGGTATCTTCTTTGCTGTTACTCAATCGAAAATCCCTCTTCATATAGATCGGTCCAGCATCATATTCTGCTTCTGCTCTCAATGCAGAAACCTTTGTGTCATAAATTCCCCTAGCAATTAAATTTTCATAAGGACTTGCTCCTCTTCCAAATGGTAAGTCAGTCATATGGAATACAACACATTCATATTTTCTCCAAATTTCTTCTGGAATCCTCCAATGCCAAACCGGGAAAAAAATGTATCTGGGGTTTATTTCGTTCATGATTTTTAGATTAAGGGATTCCTTGTCTTGTATTAAAATCCATTCTTCTGGATTTAATTTTCTAAAATTTTCTATATTTTTACCGTGTAATGTTGCAATTATATTTTTCATTTTTTTCTTATTTTTCTGCAAAACCTCACGCCAAGCGAATTACTATGATAAGATGGATTTCCATAGCAATAAATGCTAATCCCAACAGAATTTATATTTAATTCAGTTACATATTTATTTTTTTTACTTAAACTAAATGGTTGTTGGATAAAAAAATCATCTGTATCTGAGCTTCCATCCATTTTTAAAATCTTAGAATATATTGGGTTATTTGCTAAAAGAATACATTGTTCTGTGGTTAATAATTTTGTTTCTCTTTTAGATAACTTTAATTCTTTCCAAGATTTTCCCCTATCATGAACTTTTATTTCAACTTCAATTTCCAATTCTGAGATTTTTATCCATCTTTCTTTTGTCATTTTATTATTTAGGATATAAGAAGTTTTTAAACATTATTAACAATTAATATATTCTTATTGTGAGTTTTATTCTATATCCTCTAATTTTATTCCGGTTCCAAACTCCAAGAATCTTATTGCCTTTTTGCCTAAAATTTCTTTGTAATATTTCGGGGAGAGTCCATGGCCAGGTCTAACACTTCTTATATTATCTGTAGTAAGAATTTCGCCAGCTTGGATATCTCTTGCAACAAGTAAAGATTTTCTGAATTGTAAATTTTCTAATTCTTTTTTACCCACTCCATAGTGGGGGATTCCTATTGCTTTCTCAACACTCCTAATTTGCCTAATCATTTCTTCAAATTCTTGGGGTTCTAAAGAAAAAGCAGCATCAGGCCCACCAATTTTTCTGCTTAATATAAAATGTTTTTCAATAACCTTTGCTTCCAGTGTTACAGCCGCAACAGGCACTTCAGTTGTTATTGTGTGGTCAGATAATCCAACAAGGGTATTAAATTTTTTTCTTAGATCAGGAATAGTAGATAAATTCATTTCTTCAGCAACAGCAGGATAACTGCTCACACATTTTAATAAAACTACTTCTGGTGTTCCATTCTCTTTTAAGGTTTTATATGCAAGTTTAATTTCTTCTAAGGAAGCCATTCCAGTGGACATGATAACTGGCTTTCTTGTTGAGGCAACCTTTTCAAGAAGAGGGATATCTACCACTTCAAAAGAAGCAATTTTGTAAGCTGGAACATTTTGTTTCTCTAAAAAGTCAACAGCAGTATTATCAAACGGGCTAGAAAATAAGATGACGCCATGATTTTCTGCAATTTTTGATAAGGGTTCATGCCATTCCCAAGGTGTATTCCCTTTTTGATATAAACTATAAAGTGTTTGTCCTTTCCACGCATCATTTACTTGAATTTGAAAAGGCTCTTTATTACAATTAAGGGTCATGGTGTCTGCAGTATAAGTTTGTAATTTTATTGCGTCGGCCCCGGCCTCGCAAGCAGCTCTTACTGTTCTTTCAGCGAGTTCATATTTTTGTAAATGATTTCCAGAAATTTCTGCAATAATAAGACACAGTTCTCCTTCTCCAATAAATCTATTTCCTATTTTTACTTTTTTCATTTTTTATTCGTAAAAATTAAGAGTTTTTCTGAAAATTATTGTTTATACTCTCTTACCAATCTGATAACCCTTTCAACTTGTTCGTTAGTCATTTTTGGATATAATGGAAGAGTGATTATTCTATTAAAAACATCTTCAGTTACAGGAAATTCTTCAGGACTTATATTAAAATTTCTTTTATAATAAGTAAATTTGTAAGAGGGAATATAATGTACATTTACTCCAATGTTGTTCTTTTTCATATATTCAAAAAAATTGTTTCTGTCAACCCCTTTTAATAAAACGGTGTATAAATGCCAAGCATGTTTGACATTGTATTTTGTATCTGGGGTTTTTATCCAATCTATCTTTGAAAATTCCTCATTATACTTCTTAGAAATTTCTTGTCTTCTTTTTATAAAGTCGTCCATCTTTTTTATTTGGGATGCACCAAGAGAACATTGTATGTCCGTTATACGGTAATTTCTTCCCAAGTCTTTCATGTCATAAGCCCAGCTTTCTCTTTCGGAAGGGGCTTTGTCAATCCCATGGTTTCTTAAAGTTTTTAACTTTTTTGCGAGTTCCTCATTATTTGTCACGATTGCCCCACCCTCCCCTGTTGTTATGTGCTTTACAGGATGAAAGCTTAGGATGGTCATGTCAGCAAAATTACCAATTTTTATTCCCTTGTATTCTGCACCAAGGGCATGGCAAGAATCTTCTATTAAAAATAAATAATTCTCTCTTGCAATTTTTTTGATCTCATCTATGTCGCAAGGATGGCCTGCATAATTAACATAGATTATTGCTTTTGTTCTCTTTGTTATCTTTTTTCTTATTTGATCAGGGTCAATATTTCTTGTTCCTTCTTCTATGTCTGCGAATATAGGTTTAAGATTATTGTAAAGCACAGCATTGGAATCAGCAACAAAAGTAAAGGGTGTTGTTATAATCTCTGACCCTTCTGGAAAATTTAGTGCTTTCACTGCTATATCTAATGCAGATGTTCCGCTATTGACTGCTATGGCATATTTGCATCCCAAATAATTGCATAAAGAATCTTCGAACTCTTTCACTTTTGGACCGGTGGTTAGCCAGCCAGATTTTAAAGTATTAACCACTTCTTTTATATCTTCTTCACTTATATCTTGTGTTGCATAAGGGATAAATTCATCCATGTTTTTTAATTGAAATACTGCTTTATTAATATTATGTATTTTTAATATTATAATGGCTTGTATCATGGAAAAATTAATAAACAAGGGTTTTGACTAATGAACAAGGATACCAAATGGAGATTATTATTGGGGCTACAAGTAAGATTGCTAAAGAGTATATAACTCATTTATCTGGAAGAAATATAGAGAGTGTATTGATTTCTAGATCTGGTGGGGGACACATTAAACAAGATTTAACTTGTTCTTGTTTGGGAAATCTTAAATCTTTTTTAAAGGGGATAAATAATTCAAGAATAATTTATTTTGCTGCTACTAATACTTCACTAAAAGATTTATCTATTCAAGATCATTGTGCTGTTAATTCTTATCCTATTCCTCTAATTTTATCTTTAGTTAAACAAAAAAACATACAATTTATTTATATTTCTTCGGACATGGTTTTTGGAACAGAAAATAAACCCTGTGATGAAAACACTATTCCTTCTTGTCCTTGGAGCAATTATGCAATTTCTAAAAGAAAAGGTGAACAAGCAACACTTGAATTTCCAAACGGTCTTGTTGTAAGATTTGGAAATGTGTTGGGGATGAAAGGAGATTTTTTAACAGGGGTTGTTAATTCATTAAGGCAGGATAAAAATTATTGTGCCTGGACTAATGTTAAAAATCGTTTTACAAGCATAGATGACATAAATTTAGTTCTAGATGGTTTAGGAGATTATTCTGGCGAGCAAAGAATTTTTCATGTAGCATCTACAAATTCACCACTGTCTCGATATGATATTTCTAAAAAGTTTGCACTTATGTGTGAATGTAAAGAGTTATTGTTACCTGGATCTTCAGAAAAGATTAAAGGAACAAAAGCAGATTTATCAGACGGTAGACCTGAAATATTAGCTTTGTGTACGGAGATAACCAGTAAAGAGTTAAAGTTTAAACCATCTGAAATAATGGTTTCTTTATGCAGAAGAATTGAAACAACAGATTATCCTTTCTTTTAATTCACAAAATTTTATTCACAGACTAGATTATAATATCTTTTATCCTTAACATCAAAAAATCCGCCATTTTCGAAAATTCTTTTTATTTCAACAATTCCTCCTTCAATTGTTTTCTTTGCATAAAAATCTAAGAACTTATTTATTTTGTTAAATGAAACATTATAATCTCTCTTATCTAGCTGTCCATCAGGGGTTTCTTTATCCATTAGACTCATTTCTATTTCCGGATATATTTTTTTTATTAGTTCGCCTAAACGAATTATTTTAATGTTTTGTTCATTAGAACCTACATTAAAGATTTGTCCTTTTACTTTTTCTATAGGGGATTCCAAGCATTTTATATATGCTTCTGCAGCATCGTCAACATGTAATAAAGGTCTCCACTGATCTCCTCCGAAAATATTAATTTTCCTTTCAGTAAAGGCTTTCATTGTTAGGGTATTAACAACTAAATCAAAACGCATACGAGGAGATAAACCATATAGTGTTCCCATTCTTAATATGCATGGGGAAAAATTTTCATCCATTAGACTAAGAATTCCTTCCTCAGATTTTATCTTGGATCTTGCATATAAAGAAAACGGAGTTAATGGTGATTCTTCTGTGAGTTGATCTTCTCCTTTTCCATAAACGCTGCATGTTGAAGCAAAAATAAATCTATTAACCTGTCGATATTTGCAAGCCTCAGCTAAAATTTTTGTTGCAAGATAATTTGTTTCTATTGCATCGAGCGGTTTTGATTTGCAGGCAGGATCTCCAACAATAGCTGCCAAATGGATTACTGCGTCAACATTCTCTAAAGCTTCAGATATTGTAGTTATATTTCTAACATCTCCTTCAATAATTTCCAGATTAGAATTTTTCTCAAGTTCTTTTATAGAATCTCTTCCAAATAAAAATAAATCAAGTATTTTAGTATGATATCCTTTTTCTAAAAGTTTTCTGGCTAGAATAGATCCCAAATATCCAGCACCACCTATGATAAGAACACACTTAATATTTTTTATTAAAGAAAAATTGTCATTCTTTTTATTTAATTCAATGTAGCTCTCTTTTTTTGGTTCAGAAAAATGAAGTAAATCAATAATTTTTTTATTTTCATTGATAACTGGAATGAATCCTCCCATAGGACTCCTAGTTAATAAGTTACGAATAGAAAGGTTAATTATATCTTTGTTTAAAAGATCTTTTTCATAGATTATAACTGGGTCTTTCATCATAATCTCTTTAATTTTTTTATTATTCACATCTACCCCTTTTATTATTGCCCTTCTTATATCCCCATCAGTTACTGATCCACAAAGTTCACCCTCTTTGTTTACAGCAAAAATTATATTAATTCCGCTTCGATCAATTTTTCTCATGACCTCAATTATTTCATTTTCTTCATTAATCATAAAATCATCTAGGGCCATTTTTATCTCCCTTTTACACTCCAAACATCCCCCCAAGTATAGGGATCAAATCTTAAATCATCTTTAATACTTTCTTCAAATGTAGAGGTAGAAACACACATAAGTATAGTATCTTCTTCTAAAGACATCCAGCCATTTGCATATCCTGGAGGAATTATTATTAATTGAGGATTTCTGTCACTTGTCACAAAAATATGCTTATCTTCGGGATTATTTTTGTTAATAGCTACAAATTTTGAAGAACCTTTAGCTATAAAAAAAACTTTAATTTCTTTCTCGTGATAATGAAATCCTCTTATAACTCCCTTTCCAAAATTTCCAACAACATAAACTCTTTTAATCGCCTTTGTTATCTCTTCTGGCAACGCATTAGTTATGGGGACAAAATATCCTCTATCATCACTAGATACTTTTAGGGTTATACATTCTGGAGTCACCATTTTAAAATTTGTATTACAAAAAATTAAGAAATCTTTGCTTTAAAAAGGTACTGTAGGTGAATTATATATTTTATTGAGTTTTGTCATACGCTATCTTCTTTAATAATAGAGCAATTGCACTCACTCCAGAATGCATATCTTTTCCATTAAGGAAATTTTCATAATCTGATTTTAATGAATTTTTTAATAAATCCTTAACTTTTTTTTCAAGATCCTTATCCCTCTCTTCTATTTTCTTTTTAATAAGTAGATCGTTATTAATTATTGTAAAAAGTTCTTTTTCAGAGTTAATTTTTATCACTCCTGGAAGATTTTTATAAAATGCTTCCCCCAAAACAAATACAATATTCTTAAAAAAAAGAGCCTCGTATCCAACAGTAGAGTTAATGCTTAGAGTGTATTCAGAAAAAGGAAAAATTTCTTTTGAGGAAATTTTTGGGTTAACAATTACTATTTTTGGATGTTTGGAAAGGCTGTATAATTCTCTTAAAGAGTATCTTCCGATATAACTTGGATGTTCTTTTACTATTAGTTTGTATTCAGAGGGAAGAGTTTTTAATATATTCCTTATTAATTCATATTGATTATAGGCTTCAGGATACTTAACTCTTATTTGAGCATCTTCTGTATAATGTAGAGGGTAATAAATGTATTTTTCTCCTGGATTCATATTTTTATATGAAAAAAGATTTAGGAATCCTACTTTTAATTTTATTTTAATTAAATTAGGGATCAAAAGCAGCATTTTTTTTATGGTTATGGTTCCAGCAGATTTGTAAACATTTCCTCTCTCTTTAAAATCTCTTAAAATTATCCTATAAATTTTTTCAATAAATCTTAAATTTATGTGTTTTTTTAAATTAACTTTATCTATATAATAAACTGGGTTATTTTTTATGATGGATTTATGCGAGATATAGTTCTTTTGAATTGCTGCAGGAAATTTTTCTGTAATATCACTCAAAAAATCAGATGAAAGAGATAGCCCATAATATGGAAAAACGACTAAATCACAAGATTTGAGGTCCATACTTCTCATAATAAAATGAGGAATTAAATGAAAAAGATGGTCTGGCCCCCCAGTATAATGTATTTCAATTTTTTTTTCTTCTATTATTTTTTCATAAATTTTAAATAATTTAATAAACCAAGTTAATGAAGATTTTTCGTTTTTTTTGTAGATTTCATAAAATTCAGGATCTCCAAAAAGTATCTTCTGTACGGGGAAATTTATTTTTTTTTCAATTTTATTTAGTTCAAAATAAATCTCTTTTCTCGAAAGTTCTTCTTTTTTATTATAATAGGGAAATTCAAAAAGGGTTACCCCCATTTCTCTCGCTTTTTTTCTTATTTCTTCTGAATGTGAAAAAGTTGTAAGAAAAATATTAAAATATTTTTTAAACTCCGGAACAAAATTATCTAATAAGATTAAATCATTAGAGATGTTAACCCCCGAAAGTAATAAGTTCTTTTTTTTCATTTTAGTATACATAAAAAATCAATTAAAAAGGTTTGTGTATTTAACATACTAAATCTTTTTAAAAGATCTTATCTGTTTAAAATTATCTTTTTAAAATGATAATTGCAGTAATTCAGGCTAGAATGGGTTCAACGAGACTTCCAGGAAAATGCCTAAAAGAAGTAAACAATGAACCAATTCTTTATTACATCATAAGTTCTTTAAGAAAGGCTAATATTGATAAAATAATTGTTGCAACAACGAATAAAATCGCGGATAATTTAATAGAAGAATATTGCAAAAAAATAAGGGTAGAATGTTTTAGAGGCGATGAAGATGATGTTTTGAGTAGATATGTTGCAATTGCTAAAAATAATTCAAATAGTCAGATTATACGAATAACTGCGGATGATATTTTAATAGATTCTCATATTGTAGATAGAGTTCTTGCAGTACATCTAAAAAATAATAATGATTATACTAGTAATGTTCTTAAAAGAACATATGCTCTTGGCCAGGAAGTAGAAGTAATTAAAGGAAGTGTTTTGATTAATTTGGATAAAATTACTAATAATAAAGAAGATAGGGAACATGTTACGTTGTATATAAGAAAAAATACAAGCAAATTTAAAGTTGAAAATGTTAAGGCTCCGCAATCATTAAGATGGCCTGAATTAAGGTTGTGTATTGACCAAGAAGAAGATTTTCTATTTATTCAAGAATTATTTAAAGAGATGAAAATAGAAAAAAATAATATCCCAGATTATGAACAAATTGTTGAATTTTTGAAGAAAGCAAATTTAACAATTTTAAATAAAGGTGTAAAAAGAAAACCTATTAATGGGAAATTTTATTAAAATAATAAATTATTTTAAATACAAGATTCTTATGTAGGATAACATAATAAGTTATTTAAAGGAATATTAGGTGCATAATTTATGGAATATTGCAAACGTTGTATTATGCCAGATACAAAGCCAGATCTTCATTTGGATAAGGGGGGGATTTGTAATGCCTGTCGCAGTTATGAGGTAAGAAAAGAAATAGATTGGATTTCTAGAAAAAAAGAACTTATAAAAATCTTGGAAAAATATAAGCGTGATGGAAAATGGTGGGATTGCGTTATCCCTGTTAGTGGGGGGAAGGATAGTACTGCTCAAGTTATAAGAATGTTAAATTTTGGAATGAAACCTCTTTGTGTTACTGCAACTACCTGTAATTTGTCAGGGATAGGAAGAAAAAACATAGAAAATTTAAAAACATTAGGTGTAGATTATATAGAATTTACTCCAAATCCAATAATTAGAAGGAAACTTAATAGAATTGGTTTAATGCAAGTTGGAGATATCTCTTGGCCAGAGCATGTTTCCATTTTTACTATTCCAGTAAGAGTTGCAGTACAATATAAAATCCCTCTGATCATATGGGGTGAAAATTCTCAGAATGAATATGGTGGGCCCGCAGCAGCAAGTGAAAATAATATTCTTAATAGAAGATGGTTGGAAGAATTTGGGGGGTTATTAGGTTTAAGAGTTAGTGATATGGTTGGATTAGAAGAAATAAAAGAAAGTGATTTGTTGCCTTATACTTATCCGAATGATGAGGAATTGAAGGAAGTTGGAGTTACAGGTTTATTCTTAGGTTATTATCTTCCTTGGGATGGTTATTCTAATGTTCTTCTAGCACATGCATATGGGTTCCACATGAATGAAACATATTGTGAGGGATCAATGGTGAATTATGAAAATTTAGATAATCTTCAACAGAATATTCATGATTATTTTAAATTTTTGAAATTTGGTTTTGGCAGAGCAACAGATCATGCATGCATGCATCTACGAAGAGGAAGATTATCTAGAGAAGATGCAGTTAATATTACTAAAAAATTGGATGGAAAATTTCCTTGGAGTTACTTGGGAGTTCCATTAAAAGAAGTTTTAGATCCATTAGATATAACCG
>Ga0055513_10000013_pt1 | contig 14325 bp, 4 predicted proteins | sample WestPond_TuleB_D_FD_57973 | JGI IMG/M metagenome (GOLD analysis project Ga0055513, IMG submission 57973) | Wetland microbial communities from the San Francisco Bay, California, USA, that impact long-term carbon sequestration - WestPond_TuleB_D2 | ecosystem: Environmental > Aquatic > Marine >...
TTGGGGACGCCAAAGTCATTGTTACGCGACAAGTAATGATGTTGCATCGAATTGTTCCAGCCTGCCGTTAGACTCAAAACAGCCTATTTGATTTTATAAAAATGCGTCTTGGAAGACGTCATCCGGACGTTAGCGCGTTTTGACTGATCAGCAAGTAGCGGTTTGTTTGCTCAATCTGAAATGATCTAATCATTATCGGATCCGGTCGAATCGGAGTCACGGTCCCGTGGTCTATCGATACTTCACTCTTCAAGAGTAATCAGGTTTCAGAACAGTTTTCCCGGTATCCATATCCGCATGCAATATTATTTTCCGCCTGATTTGGCCGGTTCAACCAGAATGGAAATCTGGCGGCGGTAATCAGAACTCGCCATATTCCCTGATGAGTTAACTCCATAAGATCTCCGCGATCCGAGCTGTGTTCCATTTTGCAACATTAATGAGCGCTTCGATCCCAGCCAACTTAAATCGTTTAGCGGGCTGGTTTGAAACTCTCCTGAGGGGCCGTAAAGATAACTGGCAAATACGTCGATTATGTGGATAACCGGGGCTGTATGATTGAGATAAGATGCTGAAAAACATCCTTGTTTTCACAACGATATTAATGTGGCCATTGGCATCGATGGCCACAAATTACTACGTCTCTCCGAGCGGGAGTGATGCCAATAATGGATTGAGTCCGGCAACTGCCTGGGCATCAATAAATCACGGGGATTCTCTCGGAATCTTAAATGCAGGAGACACCATATGGGTGTCATCCGGCACCTATTCCCCAGCGACGACAATCAACCTGACCAGATCCGGTATTACTACACTGCCCATTGTATACGCCAGACGGGGGAAAGCTCCGGCGATAGTCGATATTGGCAATAACGGAATTGTCTCCGTTGAAGTGACGGCGGATTATGTTGTGATTAGGGGCCTCACTGTGAACGGCGGCAAAGATGGGGTGCTCATTCAAGGAAGCAATTGTCAAATCAATGAATGCGTTTTACATAATATCGGACAGGTCGGGCTGCACATTTCCGGCGACAATAATTCACTCCTGCGCAACACGATTTGCAAATCGGCCGTAGCGGGGATCAAGAACGAGAACTCAGCACAGAACACGACCATCTTCGGCAATACCATTTACGGCGGCAACAACGACGGGGTTACACTGGGTGATAAAGCCGCCCGTGTCTTTAACAACATTATTGTAAACAATAAAAAGGGCATAAATGGTAAAGCGATAAATGTCTGTGGCTTCAACAACGTCTGGGGAAATGCCTCGGCAAATTATGCCAGCGGTGTGACGGATTCGGCCGGAGGCATTTCCGTGGCGCCGCTTTTCGTGAATGATTCCACCAGGCGATTTGATTTAATGGCCACCGCTCCGGAGATTGACGCCGGATTGGATCTCGGATATCCCTTCAATGGCAGCCGGCCAGATATCGGCGCCGCCGAAAAATATAATGTCTATTACGTCAGCCTGACGGGAAACGATGCCAATGACGGACGGTCGCCGGGAAAGGCATGGCGGCATATAGACAGCGGCGATTCGCTCCTGCGTCCGGGCGATTCAGTCATTATTCAATCCGGCATTTACGCAGATTCCGTCGTCGTCACTGACAGCGGACTGGTCGATGATCCCATTACTTTTGTCGGCACAGGAGAGAATTGCCGGGTCAATGGCTCCGGTCGGTTCCGACCGGTCCGTATACTCGCTGATTTTGTCAGCTGGAGCGGCATCGGCGCTGCGGGAGCCACACATTCGAATATTTATGTTTCCGGCAACGGCATAACCATAGATCGGGCCACTGTCTATGGTTCCAGCACATATGGGATCTTTGTTTCCAGCGGAAGACGCGCGCTGATTCAGCGGTCCGTGCTTTATGGAAACAGCGTGTCTGACATCGTTCTGGGAGGAGACAGCTGCCGAATAGTCAGCAACTCCGCCTATAGTTCATTAATCGGAATAGATGCATTAAGTTCCAGCGGCCATCAGATAATCAACAACATCATCCAAGGGTCGGCATGGTCAAGCGTTGGAATCCGCGCCGGTTCGACGACGGCCGTCTCATTTAACGATATCTTCGGCTTCCCGCAACCCCTTCAAGGAGGGGTCACGATGGGATACGGATCGATCACGGCCAATCCACTCTTGGTTGATCCCACTGATGGCAATCTCCATCCGGGATCGCACTCTCCGGCCATTGATGCCGGAACCAATATGGGCTTGTCGTACTATGGTGCAGCGCCGGATATCGGCGCCTATGAAACAGGTACGCCTACGACTCTGAGTATCATTCCGGCCCATACCACCCTCTCAGCCGATTCAGTGTACCAATTCGATGTGATGGCCCTGGACAGCCTGGGCAACCCTGCAGCATGTGGTATTTTGACCTGGTCGCACACATTTGCCAGCGGCACGATTAGTCCCGAAGGGCTCTTCTCGCCTGTGGCCACCGGTTCCGGGCAGATCGCCGTCCGATCCAGTATTGGCGGGCTTGTCGATACAACCCCGGTGATGACGGTGGTGCCGGGATCGCTTTATGCCCTGCATATTTCGCCCGGAAGCGCAGTGGTCTCCGCCGATTCCACGCGGCAGTTTTCTGTGAACGGAACAGACAGCAAGGGAAATCCCGTTGCCGCTCTCGGGACGCTCAGTTGGACGGTGGCGAATGCCATCGGCAGCATCGATGCGTTCGGACTTTTCACCGCCCAAAAGGCCGGCAAGGGTTTTGTCAGGATCCAAAGCAGCCTTGGTACGATCGCTGCCAGTGATACTGTCACTGTGGTGCCCGGCAATGTACACTCAATTGATGTTTTGCCCAGTCAAAACGCAATGTCGACGCTCAGCGCCTATCAGTACTCAGCATTCGCATACGATACTGACTCAAATTTCGTCAAAGACCTCACCGATTCGGTGACATGGACGGACACTGATTTTTGGGGACATGTGAGTGGATCCGGTCTCTATACCTCCGGCATGACGCCCGGTACATATTATGTCAGGGCTGATTATTATGCGCTTAAAGATTCCGGACAAGTGGCCGTCACTGTCGGCGGCGGCCTGGATCATATCCGAATCGAGCTTGCCGACGGTACACCGGTCGGCAACTTCACTGCCACGACGGATAACGACACCTCTCGATTCTATGCCCGCGGGTATCTTGCTGATAACAGCCTGATAGGCGATGTCGTCGTCAACTGGTCGGTCAATGGTATCGACTCGATTGGAACATTGACGTCAGCCGTGGGACAGTCCACTATTCTCCAGTTGCGCCGCGTTGGGGTCGGGCGGGTGGTTGCAGTTCATGCCTCCGGCAAATCGGACTCGACCGGAATCATGACCTGTCAGGCAGGGCTGCCGGCACGGCTGCAAATATCTCCCGATAGTATCAGTATCACGGCAGACAATGCCCAGCAATTCACCTTGTCGTCACGCGACGAGGATGGCAATCCGACCACTAATCCCGGGATCGTGACCTGGTCGGTCTCAAGCGGTTTTGGATCGATCAGTCCAACGGGGTTATTTGAGCCTTCAGCCGTTGGTATCGGAGAAATTTACTGCAGTTCCGGAAGCATAGCCGATACAGCCAAACCGATCCGAGTAGCCGCAGGGACTCTGGCGGGAATCGATATCACCCCCGATTCAGTACATGTCTCAGCCGATTCCACGTATGCCTTTTCTGTTGAGGGATATGATGCCAAGGGGAATATTGTATCGCCCGGAATTATCACCTGGCGGCTCATTTCGCCCTTGGGTTCAATCGATTCAACCGGTCACTATGTCGCCTCGGTGACAGGAACAACCAGAGTCATCGCGAAATCCGACCAGGGGCCGGCAGACACCAATGCCATTGTAATTGTTGTCCCCGGAACGCTTACACAGTTGAATATCCTTCCGGATTCGGTGTTGGTTTCGACCGACGAGGTGGTGTCTTTCAGCGCCATTGGCACTGACGCCCATGGAAATCTGACATCGGTCGGTGAGCTTACCTGGGGCATGACCGGTGATATTGGCGCTATCAATTCTGTCGGCGGGTTTACGCCGTATAAGGTCGGAATCGGACGAGTCATAGCCAGAAACGCCTTGCACGGCGTTGTCGATACCAATCACGTTGTCCTTGTCACACCGGGAATGCTGAGCCGTCTGGCGATAAATCCGGATACGGCGACGAGAAGGTTGCACGATACACTTCAATTCACGGTTCTCGGTTATGACGCCAAAACCAATCTGACAAGCGTTGGCCGTTTGGCCTGGCAAGTCCAGGGCGGTATCGGCAGCATTGACTCCGGCGGCGTCTTCATTGCTCAGGCACCCGGAATCGGCGCCGTTACCGCTACCAGTGACGTCGATGGTATCAGCAGCACCAGCGGCGCTATCACGATTGAAGCGATCAATGCTTCGGCGATCAATTTGGGGACGACAGTCATTCACCCCGGTGATGCGGATGCTGTCCTCCTGGCGTTTCGACTCGAGAACCGATATAGTAATGACAAATGGATAGATCGTCTGATCCTTCACGATGCGTCCCACGGTGCAGGAACGCTGTCTCAGCGCCTGGGCAATATTGATTCGATCTCGCTCTACCTGGAGCTCGACGGCGACACCCGCCTTTCCCAGTTCGACAGCCTTCTGGAAAGCAAACCCTATATTGCCGATACAACCAGTTTTTCCTTTGCTCCTATCAGTTTAAAAGCCGGTTCCGGCCTGGACTTTATAGCCGTGGCAAGAGTCAGCCTCGGGGCCAGGGACGGCGATTCACTTGACGTGAATTTGAATCCCGGCACAGACGTTCACATTGAAGACAGCACCTTTGTTGTCGGCCCGTCAAATCTCAATTCGCCGGGAGTCACAATAATCGACGGCATGGTGGCCGCGCAAATTCATGCAGTAAGATTGGGTCGATCCACAATCTCACCGGCCGACTCACTCCAATTGCTCTATATAGTAGACATACCACGCAATGGTTACAGCCGCGATACTCTGCGCTCCTTTCAAATCATCAACGCTGGTACCGCTTCCGAAAGCGATTGCGATTCCCTGGTGCTTTTTGCCGACAACGGCAACGGCACCTGGGGTGGAGTTTCGGAAGAGACACGTCTGGGCAGACTGATTTTCACCGGGGAAAGCTGGGTTCGAAGCGCTCTGAATGCACCCCTTATCAATCCATACACCCGCTTCTACGTGGCCGCCAAAATAGCACGGTACCCGTTGCAGGGGGCAACCTTTGATTTGCAGCTTCCCGTAAATGGTCTGATATGTCGCTCTCAAAATGGCGGCCCAATTGATGTTCCGGTAAGTGCCCGGGACACCATTCATATTCAAAGCAGTCAGTTTTTGGCGGCACGGGTACTGCCTATTGCTCAGCGGTCATGTATTCCGGGTCAGTCAAGCGGACCGCTCTTGGGGCTGGAATTCACCAACGGATATCCTCAGTCGGTGACCATTGATACGCTGAAATTGCAGTTTATCGGCTCTGATCCGCAGGGCGCGACCCGAGCCGATCTGGATTCCCAAATCGACAGTGTGTCAATCTGGGTGAACAATGACGCTGATATTGGCATTGTCTCGTCAGCGGATTCACTGATTGCTTCTGCACGGGTGATCGATGGCGCGGTGGTGCTCATTCTGGGCAATCAGCCGGTTGCCGCCAACGGCGGCAGCATCAGGCTTTTCGTTCAAGCCGCCCTAAATCTCGCCGCGGCCAAAAATGGAAACGTGATTGCGTTTTCAATTCCAGACTCAGCCGCCTTCGCTTTCGATCATACGGTTCACACGGTCGCTGACTTCCCACTCTTTAATCCTTCGAATTTCACGGTTGACGCATTTCCCTCGTCCGCCATTTCATTTCATGGTCTCCCCGAGACCAACCTGTATGCCGGGCAGAGAGACAAACTGGTGATGGATTTTGACTTGCCACAAAACGGATATTCGTCCGACAGTCTCAGGCAGATCGCTTTGACGAATGCCGCCGTCCTGGCTGACCCCACCCTATTGAGTGATGTAAAACTCTGGGAAGATCTGACGGGAGACGGCTTCACCGGTGATGATCCTCTTATCGGGCAACTGCAGTTGGCGGGGCAGGTCTGGCGCCTGGGCAATCTTAACGTGCCGCTTAATGGGACCGGTAATCGGTTTTTTATCACTGTCAGCATATCCGGCGCCAAGTCCGGCGGCGGAGTTCTGCAGTTTACCATTCCGGTCTCCGGTCTGGTTTATGCCTCCGGGACGATTGGACCGGACGATCAAAGCGCGATAAGCCCGATGCCGCATCTGGTCTTTCCGTCTAACCAGGTGACCGCGATTTCCATTCCGATGTCGTCCGCATCAATTGTCCCGGGAAGTTCGCGGAACTTGTTGATGGCGTTCGCGCTGTATAACGGATATCTCGGCCAAAACAAGACGCTGGCTCAGATAACACTGACAAATACCTCGTTTACCCAAAGCGACAATGTATTTGCCGATCACGAACTGGGTCGTGTTTCACTCTACCTTGACAGCGACCGGAATCGGCAGTTCGATAACGATCTTTTAATCGGCAGCGGTTTCTTTAGAAACGGCCGGCTGATGTTCAGCGGAATGACGACACCGCTCCCGGCGGAATCACTTGGCTACTTTTTCGTCGTAGCCGATCACCCCCTTGACCTCATTGACGGGGACAGCCTCTCCGTTTCTGTGGCGGAGCCATCGGATATTTCTTTCTCCGAGTTCGTCAACCTTAACGGGGATCTTCCGCTTTCAAGTCATCGCATTCTTGCAGTAGACGGCTCCGTGCTGGCCCAATATGTGCACAAGGGAGTGAACAGTCGAACGCTTTCGCCGGGAGATTCCAATATTACATTTCTGAGTTTCAGGCCTGCACCCAACGGCGACCGCCCCGATACGTTGAAAACGCTTTCGGTAGAGAACCGTGGAAGCGCCGACACCTCTTCCCTGTCCGCCCTGCAGCTCTGGTGCGACAAAGACAGCAATGCCGTTTGGACCGCGGCCGATTCGCTACTCGGCAACCTGACTTTTGCCAATGATCTATGGTCCCTGAATAATCTGGAGGTGGTGAGCTCTCCCGTTTCGCCGGACCTATTCCTGACAGGTCGGATAAGTCCGACGGCGCAGCCGAATGCCTCCATCCAGCTGGCGATACCGTCAATGGGCATGGACTATGAGTCCGATAATGACGGGCCGCGAGATTCCATGATGCTTTCGAGCGGCTTCTTTACGATTTCGACTTCCGGCCTGCGGCTGTCGGCCGGCCCCATGAATCACGCGTATACTGTGGGGCAAAACATCTCCCTGGCGCTGTCCGTGCAGAACAGATTGACCAGCGCCGTCGATTCGGTTATCGGAGTAATCACTCAGATGAGTGACAGCAGCCTGGTTCGTCTGGACAGTAGCCGCGCCACCGCGGTCAATCTCGCAGCCGGGGATTCGACGATGTTTCACTACTATTTTTCCGCCCTCCGGGCAGGCACGATTTGGTGGGATTTCCGGGCCATGTCCCTGAGCAGCCATGATTCCTCGGCCGTTGTGACCTCTCCACACGTTGACATAGAACGTGACGTTACGTCGGCAGAAATCAAGCTGCTCAACTCCGCGCCCAATGCAGTGACCAAAGGGCAAACCAACATCTTTCCGTTGTCGTTGAGCTGTATTCACCCGGACGCCGGTCAAGGCTCGGCTCCAATGATGCTGGCCAATCTTCGCTTGCATATCACCGACGCTTCCGGCAATGACATTCCTGCAAACGGCGTCTTCAGCCGGCTGGTTCTGGCGACCGGATATCGCAATCTGGCAATACTGGAAAATGTCCCGGCGCAGACGTTCGTCAATCTGATCTTCGATGAACCGATTCTCATCGCTTCGGGAACCACACAGAACATATCGCTTTTGGCCGATATTTCCGAAACCGCAACGGCATCAGGTTATGTGATCAGTATTGATGATCCGCAGTCCGTACCGCTGAGTGATCAAAATTCAGGCAAGCAGATCACACTGAGCCCTGAAGTCACTTTTCCTCTGCGGACCGCCCTGACGCGGATCGACAGTCCTTCGCGGCAAATAGCAATCTCCGGTGTGTCGCGGCTGAGACCGACGACCAACTATGGTCAAAGTGAGGTCGAAGCTTTGCGACTTTATCTGAGACATACCGGCAGTCCGGGAAGTTCACCGGCGCAGCTGACAAGATTGGTCGTGAGGATGTTGGATTCGAGCGGCCTGCGTATAGATCCGGGTGCAGTCGTGGACGGCATGACCCTGATGCGCCAACAACGTATCATCGGCGAGGTCAGAAGCCTTATACCGGATTCCCAGTCCGTGGCAATCACGCTCACATCTCCCATCACCCTTAATCCGGGAGAAATCGACTCTCTCGACATTCTTGCGGCAGTAAAACTGCAGCCGGTCGGCGGTGGATTCGAGATGGCCATTCCGGATAGTACCTCGTTTACGATACGCGACCTCAACACCGGCATTACGCTACTGGTGGTTTCGGATAGTGTGCATTTGGCCACAGGGATGACCTTCCCAATAACCTCCGCCTGGACTTCATTCCGCCGGCAAGCCTATGCACCGACGGTTTGCATAAGCAGTAATCTTCCGGCCTCCGTGGTCGGCGGGCAGGATTCGATTCCTCTGATCTCATTTGGCCTGACGTACAATGTGGCATCGGCATATTCGCCGGTCCGTCTCTTTCAGATAAATCTGCGTGTTTTGGACAGCCTGGAGACACCTCTTGACGTGGAACAACTCTTCGACCGCGCCGGATACAAAATAGCGGGCGGGCCGCTCATGTATCGACAGGAACATTCATTCACTTCGGGGGTACTGCAAATTCCCCTGGGCGACACCGGGCTGCTTCTTGCGCCGGGCGCCAATATCGCCCTGCAATTCGTCGCCGATCTCAGACTCGATGCTGCCTATGGGAACTTCAAAATCGTTTTTGCCGGACCCAATGATTTCATCGCTGCCGATATCAGCGATGACAACCATCATCCGGGCATTTCGGCTGCCGAAGGTTGTCAGCAGGTCCTGCCCTTCGAGACACCGTCGGCGGCGATATTTCTTCCGGCCGGGCGGCCGAGGATTATATGCGACCGCCGGCCGGCGCAACTTACGCCTGTGGGCAGCAGTCAGGTTCCGTTGTTTCAGGGGGATCTGATGTATAACGCGACGTCGTCGTTGGGTCAATTGGAAGTTCGCGGGCTGAAGGCCTTCTTCAGGAAACGCAGCACCTCCGGTCTGGCGCCTGTCGATGTGCGTTCGTTGATTACCTCGATACATATAAATGTGAACGGCGGGGAATTAACCGCGAATACGACTTTTGCCGGCGATTCCGTACGCCTTACCCTTGCAGTGCCGTACATAGTTGCCCGAGGCGATCAAATTCCGATTTATGTGACAGCCGATCTGACACCGGATGCCGTAACCGGAAATTACGTGATGTTCTTCGGGGATTCGACCTTCCTGGATATCACCGACAAGAATTTGCTGACGACAATCTATCCGATGGCCGAGGGACAATCATACCCTTATCAGGCCGGGGAGATTTCTGTCGTTGCAGCTGACTTGAAACAATCTTTTGCAAATTACCCGAACCCATTCAATCCGTCGCGAGATGAAATAACAACAATTGGCTATTCTTTACCGGAAAATGCCGATGTCGATATTGAGATCTTTACCATTACCGGTGAATCGGTTGCTCAGATCGCATGGCATTCGCCTCGAATTGCCGGCGCCCACCAAAGTGATGTCTGGTCGGGGGTAAATGGCGATGGTCGTAATGTCCAGCCGGGAGTCTATTTCTGCCGCATCACCGCCAGATATGAGTCCGGTCGGGTGGAAACCTGCCGACGAAAGATTGCGGTGTTAAGATGAGAATCATTGGTATTATACTGACAATCCTGGCGTTTGCCATGCCGATACAGGCCGAAAGCGGGGCCGGTGGGACTACGTCACCGTTCAATTTTGGAGCCGGTTCACGCGATTTGGCCTTAAGCGGCGCCGATGTCTCTTCCTGCGATTTCGCCACCGCAGCTTTTTGGAATCCATCGCGCCTGGCCCAGGCGGAACAGTTCAGTCTCCTGGGATTTCACTGCCGTTTATTCGATTCCGACGTCGCCTATCAATATTTGGGAATAGTCGCGCCGACCATGGATTGGGGCACGATTGGAGTTGGCGTGTTTCGATTGGGGATCGACAATATCGAGCGCAGGGATGCCCAGAATGTGGTCTTGGGCTCATTCGATGATAATCGCATGGCGTATCGATTGGCCTATGGGAGATCCCTGGGAGTATATAACGTGGGTGCGTCCCTCACGCTGGAAAGTCATTCTCTGGACAGTTATCGATCCATCTCGACCCCCGGTGTGGACCTTTCCGTTTCTCGGACGTTCAGAAGCAGCGGGGCGTGGATAGACGATTTCCAGGTAAGCCTGGTGGCCCATAATGTCGTTTCGCCGTCCATGCGGCTGGTGGACCAGACGACCAAGTATCCGACAGAGATTCAAGTTGGCGCCAGCGCCAAGATCACGTTCGGAGCGGCGCACAGCCAATGGCTGGAGATTTCCGGGAAGATGATGAAGGCAGACGAGACGCCGTCGGGCACCGCCCTGGGACTGGAATATTCGCTGTTTGACATGCTGAAACTTCGCAGCAGCATTCATGACAATCGGATGTCCTTCGGCGCCGGATTGTCATACCACGGAATTGGTTTCGATTATGCTGCGGTGAATCGTGATCTGGGAAATCTGCAATTGGTCACCATCACCACGACTTTCGGCAAACCGGTCACGGAGCGAAAGAAAATCCGGACCCAAAGGCGCGAGGCGGCATTTACCAAGGCTATGAATGATCGTCTGGACGAGCGCAATCGATCGCTGGCGAAACAACTGATTGAGCAGGGAAAGAAATCTCTCGACGAGCAGGACATTGCGGCCGCGTATGCGAGTTTCGATCGGGCGCTCTTCCTTTCCCGCGCCGGCGGATTCGATACTGCCGAGGTGGCGGTGTTGGCTGAAAACGCCCATAATCGGATGATCGCGATCGAAAACGCAAAACAGTTATCGATTTATCTTGATTCCGCCGCAACCCGTTTTGCAGCTCAGGATTACCTTGGATGTCAGTCATATGCCACCCTGGCGCTTGGTATCGATTCGACCTCAGCGGAGGGTCAAAGTTTTCTGCGGCAGGCACATGACATGCTGGCCCAGTTTGCTTCTCAAAAAGAATTTGTCCAGAAGCAAGTCTGGATGATCGACTCGCTCTTGAATTACGGCTTCCAGACGGAAGCGCTGACTCTGGCGCGAACGCTTTCCAATGTGCTGCCCTCGGAACCATTGGCTCTGCTCGCCTTAAAAAAAGCCGAATTCGAATATTGGAAGTCACGCGCTGCGGACCTCTTTGCAAAAGAGGATTATCCCACCGCGACCGGTTGCCTGGACTCGGCCCTTATGCGATTCCCGGACCAGCAGTGGTGCATGAATCTTAAGAAGCAATGCCAGCAACGGATGAGTCAAGCCGCGGTCGGAGCAAGTCATATGGAAGAGCCGGCGCCGACGCTTAGCCGGGAAATCCTCAAAGCGGTCGCAAATTGGTACGGAAGTGCACAGGAGGCGTTTCAGCGGGGCGACCTTCAGGCGGCTATCATGGACTGGGAGAAAGTCGAAAAGGAAGCCCCCAATTATCAGTCGGTTCGTGAGTATCTGGTGAAGGCATATCGTTTTGTCGGGGTCGAGCTATACGGTAAGAATCAGCTTCAGGATGCAATGACCGTATGGAAAAAGGCCTTAATGCTTGCCCCGGATAATGCCGAAATAGCAGCCTACGCGAAGCGTACTCAAAATGAGATTGAGAAATTAAAGGAGATGTCGCTTGCCAGATAATAATGCTTCGCACCCGACCGGTGAATGGCCATCCCCCGCGCAATACCGCAAGTCGATCCGCCTTGAATTCGCGGTATATGTGGGAGGCATCATTCTTCTGCTGATGCTTATAACGGGAGCCATCGTCACCAACCGACTGGTCGACACCGTAACTCAAAGCGTCGTTGATAAACTCCTGGTGCAGGCCCGTTCCTATGCGTCCGCCGCCGGCAAACACATTATTGCAGCAGAGGGCCCGGACGCATTAATGCTTACAGACATTTGCCAAAAGCTGGCCGCCGACAATAAGGATCTTGGCTGGGTGGGAATTGTCGGCACAAATAACATATTCCTGGCGCATACCGATGTCAAGCAGGTAATTACCGGACAATCATTGCCGCGGCCTGCCGCCACGACGGTGGAATCTTCGACACGCCACGACGAAGTGCTGGTGTTGGGCAAGGACTCGATTTTTGTCGCTGTACCGATCACGGATCAAAGCCTGCTTCTGGGATATTTGGCATTGTCGTCAACGACTCGTGAGATCTCTTCGGTACGGCAGGCATCGATTATCACGGTCGCCTTGATTACGCTGATAATGATCATTCTCGGCGTGCCGGTAACCCTGATCGTTCTTAGTCAGCGATTGAAACCGCTGCGCATTATCACCAGTTCGTTGAGGAACGTCGATGTCCGGAATATATCCTTTGATCTGTCTGTCAAATCGGCCAACGAGTTTGGCTATTTGGCGGAAACGCTGCGGATCATGGGGGCACGCCTTGAAATCGCCCAAAAGCAGATGCTGGAAAATGAGCGCATGTCCCGGGAACTGGAAATCGCGCGTGAGATTCAGGCAAATATTCTGCCCAAAAGCTACCCCTTCAGTCCCCAGTGCGATTTTAGCGGGATGTACCGAAGCGCCAAAGAAGTGGGGGGTGACTATTTCGATTTCTTTGAATTAGGCGAGAATGAGATGGGCTTTCTCGTGGCCGATGTATCAGGAAAGTCATTGCCCGGCATGTTAATAATGATGCTGACTCGCGACATCGTCATAAGGGCCGCCCGCAATGAAACGGAGCCTGATCGTTTGCTGGCGATAGTAAACCGCGAACTGCTGCAGAATATCCGGAAAGGCATGTTCGTAACGATGTTTATCGGAGTTCTGGATAAGCGGAGTGGTCAATTCAAATTTGCCTCCGCCGGGCATAATCCGCTGATCTGGCAGCATGGTGCCTCCGGGGAGGTAGATCTTCTCAAGACAAAAGGATACCCTCTGGGAATGATGCCCTCCGACAGCTTTGACAAGCGGATTGAGAAAGGACGGATTGATCTGGCCGATGGCGATTGCCTGATCCAATATACCGACGGCATCAATGAGGCTCAGGACAGTGCCGGGGAGGAATACGGCATGACCCGATTTGTAGATTTCATCCGCGGCGCACAGAAGCTGACACCACGGGAATTGGCTGAAGCCCTGGCCGAAAAGCATGCTGCCTTCGTAGGAGAAGCACCTCAGTACGACGACATTACCCTTCTGGTCATGAAATGGCACGGCAACCGTACCTGTGATCAGGGTCAACATCAGGAGAAGGCAATCCATGCTGCCTGAGCGCGAAATTTGTCAGGCGGTTTTTTTGCCTGCCGAGGCCACCCCAGCCAGTCAGATCACTTTTGAAAGGGATCTGGACCGACTTCTCAATGTACCGTCTCATATAGTTGACGTGGACTGCTCGGGGCTGACCCGAATCACCTCCGGCCATATCGGGATACTCTGGTGGGCGCAGATTCGTTGTGCCGAAAATGCCGCCGGCGTGCGGTTATTGGCTCCTTCGCCGGGATTGCTGCGCATTCTCGAAGCTATGGATTTACGGGACCTGTTTCGGGTCGGCGATGTTGCGCCCAATCCAGCCGGCGAGGATACGATCTGGCAACGGCTTGATACGCTCCCCGAATATAACGACGATTATCCCGTGTCGGTCATCGATATCGATAACGCCATTGATCGTCTGGTTGCACATCTTGTCCGCGCCGGGGTGCCGGACCTGATCGTATTTGACCTGCGGACGATTTGTTACGAGGTCAGCACGAATATCCGGCTCTATGCACAATTGGAAGACTCACAGACCGTTTCGCTCAATGCCGCGATCGATGATGACAAAATAACGCTCCGCTTTACCGACAGCGGCCCAGCTTTTGATCTGACAGCCCATGGCAAGACAATCGACCATCGCATAATGCCGCTCAATCGCCGATACCATGGATTCGGGACCGCCATGATTCTCCGGCTTTCCGACCGGGTGCACTATGCCCGCGCAGACGAATCGCAAAATATATTAACGATAGAGAAATATTGGAGGAAACGTCCATGAATATGCATGCCATCACACAGCAAAAGCTGCGAACGGGGGTGGTGAAACTCTGCACCGGCCGGATGCTGGATAACAATAATGCGCACGAGATGATCGAAGCGATCACCAA
>Ga0055513_10000014_pt1 | contig 14004 bp, 12 predicted proteins | sample WestPond_TuleB_D_FD_57973 | JGI IMG/M metagenome (GOLD analysis project Ga0055513, IMG submission 57973) | Wetland microbial communities from the San Francisco Bay, California, USA, that impact long-term carbon sequestration - WestPond_TuleB_D2 | ecosystem: Environmental > Aquatic > Marine >...
CGGCACCCCTTTGTTGGTGACATCGCCGACCAGAAAGAGCAGTTTACCTTCGGAGATGGGAATCAGGTCATAATAATCCCCACCCACCTGATGCGCCGGGACATACGACGAGGCCAGCCGGAAACCCCGGACCTCCAGATCGCCCGGCAGAAAGGTCGCCTGCACTTGCTGCGCCAGATTCAGCTCGTGCTCCATCTTCTGCTTTTCGAGTGCCACTTGAAGCAGATTGGCATTTTCGATCGCCACCGAGGTAAAACGGCAAATGACTTCAAGCATTAAACCGTCACGGGGAGTGAAACTCTGATCATTCTCCTTGTTGAAAATGACCATGACCCCGGCCGCCTTCTCTTTGGTCCGGATCGGAGCGGCAATAAAACTGCGGATACGCAGATTGCTGTCGAACAGGTTGGTACAGTTATTTTCAACTATCACCTGCTGCTTTTGATGACAGAACCAGGCAATATCCAGCCCCTCTTTATATTTTAACTGGCTGATTTGAGCGGCGTCAACCCCCCAGGCTATTTTGACCTCCAGATTGCCGTTTTCATCGATAAGAATGGCGCCGACTTCCCCCGCCACCTGTCGCGTGGCAATTTCCATCGCCACTGCCAACACTGACTCAATATCGAGAATAGAGGTAATCACCGACGCGATATCGGCCAGATCCCGCGTCTCCTGTGCTTTCGCCTCCAGCGCATTTTCTAGTTCGAAGATGTGCTCTTCGAGATCGTAAATCTTCTCGCCGTCCACCAATTACTATCCTATTGACGTTCCTATCCATATGGTATATCGGCGTTTTCAACCCTTATTTGACCGCTCTGGGGGAGGAATGGCAAAATAGGTCGGATAATTTGAATGCCGGAGACAGGCAGGCTTCCCCGTCAAGCGTATGTTGTCACTTGATATGAGGTCTTGACAGTATCAGCTGCGCCGCATCATCTATCGTCGGAACTCTTCTGACTGCGCGGTTTAAACTTGAGTTGGAACGGAACCCCTTCCAGACCGAACCGTTCCCGCAATTGGTTGGATAGGTATCTTTTATACGATTCCTGAATTAAATCCGGATGATTGCTGAAAATGATGAATAATGGAGGGGAAGTTTCCGGTTGAGTCATATAGAAAAGCTGCACCCATTTGCCATGAATCGCCGCCGGCGTCTGGCGCGCGACCACTTCGGCCAAAAAGGAATTCAACTCCGACGTGCCGATTCGCCGGGTAAACTGCTCGTACACCTGATCGACCAGCGTAAGCGTCTTGGTAACCCGCTGGCCGGTGAGGGCCGAAATGAAAATTGTCGGGATATAATTATACGTCGGTACCGCCTCTTTGATTTGCCGGGCATAGATGTCCGCCGATTCCGGGATTTTGTTAAAAATGTCCCACTTATTAATCGCCAGCACCATCCCCCGCTGCGCCTCTCCGACCTCCTCAATAATTTTCAGTTCCTGAAAATTGAGTCCCTCATTGGCGTCCAATAGAATTATCGCCACATCGCATCGTTCGATTGCCCGTAAAGTCCGAAGCGAAGTATAGAATTCAACACTCTCTTTGATCTTGCTGCGCTTGCGCAGACCGGCCGTGTCGATCAGAACATACTGACGTCCGTCGATTGTTACCCGGGTATCAATCGCGTCCCGGGTCGTGCCGGGGATATCGGAAACGATCTGCCTCTCTTCTCCCAGGAGATGATTGACAAACGACGATTTCCCCACGTTCGGCCGTCCCACCACTGCTACCCGAATGCCGTCTGCCGACGCCGGTTCTTCGATGACCGCCGGAATCCGCTCCACGATTTCATCGAGCAGATCACCAACCCCCCGCCCGCTGATAGCCGAGACGGGATGAATCTTTTCCACTCCCAGGGTATAAAAGCTGTTGGCATCCAGATCAAGGCGTTCATTGTCAGCTTTGTTGATTGCGACAATGATCGGAGTCGTTGATCGCACCAGCTCCCGCCAGATGCGGGCATCAATATCGGTCAGGCCGGTCTGGCAATCCAGCACGAGCACTACCACGTCAGCCTGCTCCAGTGCCATATGCGCCTGTTCCAAAATCAATTGCTCCATAAGATCAGCGGTGCCGGGGACCATCCCTCCCGTATCCACGAGATGAAAAGTCCGCCCCCGCCACTCGCAAAGCGATATATTGCGATCGCGCGTGACGCCGGACAGACTATCCACCACCGCCAGCCGCCGATGCAAAAGACGATTGAAAAGCGATGATTTCCCGACATTGGGACGACCTACTACGGCAACAATCGGAAGCGGCATTTATGACTCCACCAACTCGAACGCTCGCCGAAGCAGCGCCGCGATATCGTACGTCCCGGTCAACACCGGCCGTCGCAGCTTGGCGGTAAATGTTTCCAATGACATATCATCAAGAAAAAGCCGATCGAAGTTCAGACAATTGGGCGGCAGAAGAACTACTTCAGCTTTACTCGACTTTAACCCATGAAGAATATCTTTTCCTGTCAGTAGTCCCGTAACCGTCACTGTCTTCCCCCAAAACCTGTTCTCGACCACAGTCATTTCCTTTGAGAGACCTTTAATTTGTGCCAGGGTCGGTATGATTTCGCTTTGCATAAACGTCTCCGCCGACCTGCCCGTGACAATTCCCAGACGCAGCGGTTTCCGCAGCTTTTTCGGCAGTGTCCTTTTGCGGCGGTTGAAATCGGTGATAAAACGCCGCGCCATCCCCACTCCATTTTCGAACTGCGGCATCTCCTCATAATAAGAAAGCGGCGGCAATGGCTTTCCGGCCATCAGGAAAAACTCATCGGCCGGAAATACAAAACGTGTCCCCAGTTCTTTCTGATATTGCCTCTGGTATTTTGAGATCAGATCTATCATTTCCGACGATTCCGCCGGTGAAAAAGTGCGCAGGCGCGGCAGGCGATCCCGATACCTGGTCAGTCCGACCGGCACTACCGCCAGCGACATCACTCCCGGTGCGCAGGCTGCCAGATCACTGATCGTCTTTTCGAGCCGCGCCCCGTCATTAAGCCCCGGGCAGACGACCGTTTGAGTATGCAGGGATATCCCGTTTTTGATCAGATGTCTGATTCGCAGCAGGATCGGTTCCAGCTTCTCGTTTTGAAATATGCACCGTCTCAGTTTATCATCCGTGGCATGCACGGATATATACAAAGGCGACAATCTTTGAGCGATTATCCGCTGATAATCGCTTTCGCTCATCCCCGACAACGTGATAAAATTGCCATGAGTGAACGAATACCGATAATCATCGTCGCGAAGATAGAGGCTGCGGCGCATCCCTTTCGGTTGCTGATGGACAAAACAGAAAAGACATTTGTTGGTGCAAATGCGGATCTTCCCCTCGGCAAACGCCAGCCCCAGATTGCCGCACCCGGCGTTTTCCATCCGGATTGTCCTCTTTTTCCCCTGCTCGACAATATCCAGTTCCAAAGCCGGCTCGGCGCTGTGAAATTGAAAATCAATGCTGTCGGCCACCGGCTGCCGATTGACCCGCACCAGATCGGCGCCGACCGTGACCCGGCCGAACAGAGGCGATGATTTATCGATCCCGATGATTTTCATGGCATAAAAAAAAGCGGGCGATGGGAGTCGAACCCACGACGTCAAGCTTGGGAAGCTTGCATTCTACCGCTGAATTACGCCCGCTTATCTTAACTTGTTATGACCGGCCTTTTGTCCCGGCCTTATCCGCGTCGTGTTCCGCATGAATCTAACCATTTGCCGCCATCGTTGTCAAGAGGCAAAAAACACGACTGACCTAACCCGAGACCGCCTACTCCTCTTTCCGCTTCTTGCCGGTCAGCCAGACGACCAAAATGGAGATTTCGTAGAGGATATAGAGCGGCCCGGCCAGAAGCAGTTGGTTGATCATATCCGGCGTCGGCGTCAATATCGCCGCCACGATCAGAATGATGATAATTGCATACCGCCGCCAATGCGACAACATTTTGCTGGTTATGATTCCTACCCGGCCAAGAATAAACGACACCACCGGCAGTTCGAAAATCAGCCCAAACGCCAAAATCAGCATCCCGGCAAAACTCATATAGCTGTCTATCGAAATCAGCGGTTGCATGTTGGCCGTACCGTAACTCAGCAGAAATTGCATGGCAAACGGCAGTATAAGGAAGAAACAGAAACTGGCGCCTCCCAGAAAAAAAATCGTCGCCGATATCACAATCGGCGCCACGATCTTGATTTCCCGTTTTAAAAGCCCCGGGCCGACAAACATCCACAATTGATAAAGAATAACCGGGATGCCAACCAGAACACCGACGATCAGGGAAATTTTAATCCGAACCATGATCGCTTCCGTCGGCGCCATGAAATAAACCACCGGGAGCGGCTTGGTGAAATAATCAATCAACTTATCGGAATAGTAATACGCCCCGATGGCTATCACCAGCACCGCCGCCAGCATTTTGAATATGCGCCGACGGAGCTCCTCGAGGTGCTCCAGAAAACTCATCTCTTTTTCTTGCGGCGGGTTCACTATTTCACACAGAATTTTATTAACGTTTGAAGTGCAGCATCATTTCAAAAGCCGTTTCAGTTCCTCAAGAAATTCGCCTGTGTCGGCAAATTTCCGGTATACCGAGGCGAATCGCACATAGGCGACTTCATCAACCTCTTTCAACTTCTCCATCACCAACCCCCCGATATACTTCGATGTCACCTCGATCTTGGACAGTTCCTGCAATTGAGACTCAATCTCCGCCGCGATCGCCTCAATCTTCTTGGCCGTCACCGGCCTCTTGTGGCAAGCCAGCTTGATACCATGGATTACTTTCTGCTGGTCAAACGGCTCCCGACGGTTGTCGGATTTGATCACGGTCAGCGTAATCGTCTCGATATATTCATACGTGGTAAACCGCTCCGCACAATGCAGACATTCACGACGCCGCCGGACCGCCCGGCCGTCCTGAACCGACCGGGAATCCACCACCTTGTTTTCTTCATTACTGCATTTCGGACATTTCATACGCGCTTCTCAGTCAACTCGCCACTCAAAATAGTCTATCACCTATACGCCATCAACCACGATTTCCGCTTCTTCCGGAAGGTCAAATGACGACGGATACTTCGCCAGAAAATACTCCTCCACCGATCCATCCCGTACACCGATCTCAAGATGCCCGCCGGAACCGACATACGCCAGGATTTCACCGGCGCGAACATCGGAAAAAGTCCGTTTCAGATTTCCGACCGCCACATCATCGACATAGATCATGACATTCTTTGCGGCCCACTCATCTCGAGTCGCCTCATCCACTTCAATAGTCGTGATCAAATTGCCGAAACGGTCGATATGAATCACTTCGCCGATCAACCGGTTTCCCCGTTTAACCGGCTCGCTGTTACCCAGAGGCACCATCTTTCGAACGGCCGGGCCGAGACAGGACGGGTCCACGCCCAGACTCAAGTAAGCAGCTGCGGGAGCGATAATATCCCGCCCATGAAACACGGGCGAAATATCTCTTAAAGCATAGGCCCGGTTGGTAACTGCGCGAATTGACACGATTTCGCTTGTCGGCACAAATGAAAAAAGTCCGTTGTCCGGACCGACGAATTGATAGTGCCTGGTCGTCACAGCAATAATTTTGCGGGCGCTGCCGACACCGGGGTCAACCACGGCGGCGTGAATGGTCCCCTTCGGGAAATAGCGGTGATGGGTCTTGAGCATATACCAGCCGGCCCGGATATTTTCCATCTCCACGAAATGGGTGATCGGAATCACTCGGGCCAAAGGGTTGATGCCGGCGATTATTCCCTCCAGCACCCCCTGATACCCGTCGGCCAGCCCAAAATCGGTGGTCAGTGTTACGATAGATCCCAAAAGTTGAACCCCGCTTCTAGGTCAAATTTCCGGCGCAAGCGCTTCGGTATGACATGAATATATATTTCCAGGGTTATCGCCACGGTCCCTTCGAAAAAATGCCCGCCAACAGCCTTATGGCTGGCATCCGCTAAGATTATATGGGTATGGATATACGGCTTGTTGTCGAGGTATGAAATATTGCCGCTGAGGCTGATGACTTCGCAAATACTTCTAAATCTTTTGGTGCGATAGGCCCGACGGCGGGTGTCAAAATACCCCAGCTTGACATTTTTGACTGCCCCGATTCCCTGAATCGTTCCACAGGGAATCTTGTTCTTTGCTGCAAATGACGCCAGGGATTCAATTGCTTCCTCACCCCGTTCCAGCCGTACCAGGTACCCTGAGGGGACGCGGCGGGATTTCATGAGTTATTTGGTCTCTTCCTCGGTCTCTTCTTCCCCGGCCTCGTCCTCGATCTCCTCGTCCCCCTCATCGATAAACACCTCTTTACCGGACAGCCAGTCCAGATAATCAGGGTTGCCGGCGACAATGTCGAAGGCGATAATCTCGGGCACTTCGTACGGGTGAATCTCCTTGACCCGTTCGATCATCGGATCAGTGCTTTCCGTAACCGATTTGACGATGAGGAGAGCCTCCGTCGCCTTTTCCGCCTGACCTTCCCAGCGGTAAATCGACTTCATCTGGGGGATGATATTGACGCACATGGCCAGGTTTTCCTCGACCAGAATCGACGCGATATGCTCTGCGACTTCTGTCGGAGCGGTAATAAACGTTATGCGATGATCACTCATGTTTTCAACTTTCTTTTTAAGACCTTCTCCACATCCGCGACCTTCCCGGTCAGCCGATTCTTGGCTCCCTTCCGGTCATCAATGACAATCGATGTATAAACCCGGCTATGCGCTCGACGCATAACATGATGACATTTACCAATAAGCGCCATGATCTCGTCCCAATTCCCCTCGACAATCGTCGCCATGGCGGTAATCCTGTAAGAAAGCCCTGATTTATCAATAATGTCAATAACTTTCGCAACCTCTTTTGCCATCGATTCCCCGCTGCCGACCGGGAATACGGAAAACTGCACCAACATATCCTTTTCTCCGATTTTAAAGGCGAACCCACAGAGATTCGCCGGACAGGAATATACAAATAACTACGTGCCGGAGCAACAGTAATCGCGTTAAAAATCTCCCCCCGGCGGACCGGCCAAAAACCGCTCTATAACCTGCCCGTCTCTTCCAAAGCCTTAATAGTCTTCTGGGCGTCAGGCTTTCGGGCAAATATCAGATAATTATACCCGGTTGAATCGGTCGGATCCACCCCCGGCGCCGAAAAAATCATCTTATATTGATAAACCTTGGGGAATATATCATTTATGGCTATCCTCTGCTCCCGCCAGAACAGCATCTGCACTCCCTCGCTGACCTTATGACCGACCATGATAAAATAGGTCGGCTGCCGCAGAAACTCCTTCTTGGGAATAAACCCGATATGCGCGATATCCTCGTTGACCAATCCAAATGTGTCATAGAATTTTTTCCCGGTATAGTACGGAATCAACCCCATATCGGTCATTGATACGCTGGTGCTGTCCGGCTGCGGGCGCAGCCAGTCTATGACCTTCCACTGAACCGCTTTGATCTCCCGCGTCTTTTCGACATATTCCCCGACCCGCGGCCAGGGCAAAAAAAGCGATATCGCCACCAGCATCAACGTGCCGATGGCAACGGCCCGTGACGGTATCTCCGAAAGCGACTCCAGAGTAATCGCAATCAAGAGCGGCAAAAAGGCCACCAAATATCTGAAAAGAAAATTCATCACCGGATCGACCCGCGAGCTCAGGAATGCCTGCATGACAAAAAGCCCCAGAAAAATCAGCAGACGGCGGTTTTCCAGCGGCTTTAGCGAGCATTTCACCACTCCCCATGCAACTCCGATAGCCAGCGGCAGGAAAAAAACCATCATCCGCCCCAGCTCCAAAAAGCCGATGATCGCCATATGATGCATTTTGGCGTAAAACGTATTCGGCAAAGGATACCCGAACACCGCCAGACGGAATAGGGTCAGCGCCAAAATTGTCACCCCTGCAGCCGCCGCACAGCCGATCAAATATTTGACGTCAACACGATGCCCCAGGGAGTCCACAACCGCCGCGATCACCAAAAGACCGAAGACAATGATAAAACCCTCTGGACGACTTAAAATCAAGAGCGGGAACAGCACCCAAACCCATGTGCTGCGATGCAATAAAGCTATCACGCTCCCGGCAACCAGCACGGCATGGAGGCCCAGTTCCAGACCGCTGAGTCCCCAAAAGGCCGTTATCGGACTAATAAGAAAAAGCGGCCCGGCCAGCCAGACCCATTTTTCTTCTGATTTTTCATACGCGAAATACCAGATTCCCCCTGCCCCGGCCATGAAGACCAGTCCCAGAATTTTAGCCGTCTCTGGTGTCGGCAGGCCGATTTTGTACAAAAGCGATAAAATGAGCAGCCAGAGAAAATTGGAATACCCTTCAATCGGCTTATCTCCCGGATTAAAGACCAAACCCCGCCCGGCAGCCAGATTTTCCGAGTAGCGATACGTTATAAAGGCGTCATCGATGGAATAATCCCAAATAATGATCGCCGTGGCCGCAAATACGGCCAGCGCCGCCAGGAAAATCAGCCTTTTGGTCATGAGAGTCATTAGTCGTATTTCGCCAATAAAAACCGGCACTGCCGGAAAATCAAAGGCGGTGCCGATTCAATTTAGAAATCATTCGGGGGCGGCCCAAACGCCTGCCGCCTGACTTACTCGCTGCGTGCGGTCATCACGCCTGTGCCTACTTAATGCTGCCGTCCCACATATAACGGGAAACGGCTGCACAGCTCTTTCACTTCCGCCCCGACCGCCGCATATGCCGCCTCATCTCCCAGATTCTTGATTACCCGGTCGATAAATCCGGCAATCATTTCCATATCCGCCTCTTTCATGCCGCGGGTCGTCACCGCCGGCGTCCCCAGACGCAAACCGGATGTGACAAACGGCTTGGCCGGATCGAACGGCACCGTATTCTTGTTGGCCGTGATATTGGCCTGATCAAGCGCGTTTTCGACCATTTTGCCCGAAATCGCCTTCCCATCAGCCCGGGTTTTGCCGATGAACGACACCAGCATCAGATGGGTATCGGTCCCGCCCGACACCAGCTTCTGTCCTTTTTTCATTAATGTCTCAGACAGTGTCTTGGCATTCTTGATTATCTGTTGCTGATAGACTTTAAACTCCTCCGACTGCGCTTCTTTGAAAGCTACTGCTTTGGCTGCGATGATATGCATCAGCGGTCCCCCCTGAATTCCCGGCATGACCGTGCGGTCGAGATCTTCGGCATACTGCGCTTTGCACATCACCATCCCACCCCGCGGTCCGCGCAGCGTCTTATGCGTTGTGGTCGTGACAAAATCGGCGTATGGCACCGGCGATGGATGCAACCCCGCCACAACCAACCCGGCGATATGCGCAATATCGACCATCAGAAGCGCCCCGGCGGCATCAGCCGCTTCCCGGAACTTGGCAAAATTGAGTGTTCGGGGATATGCCGACGCTCCCGCCACAATTAGTTTCGGTTTCACTTCCGCGGCCTGACGGATCAGCTTGTCATAATCGATTACTTCGCTGTCCGGCTCGACCCGGTACGGCACAATATTGTAGAACTTCCCGGTAAAATTGATTGGGTGGCCGTGGGTCAGATGCCCTCCATGGGACAGATCCAGCCCCATGATCGTATCGCCCGGTTTGAGCACCGTAAAATAAACCGCCATGTTGGCCTGAGAACCGGAATGTGGCTGGACATTGGCATGCTCGGCGCCGAAAAGGTCTTTGGCCCGCTCCCGCGCCAAATTCTCGGCGATATCGACATACTCACACCCGCCATAATATCTCTTCCCCGGATACCCCTCGGCATATTTATTAGTCATAATCCCGCCGGCGGCTTCCAAAACAGCCTCGGATACGAAATTCTCCGACGCTATCATCTCCAACTTGAATGCTTGCCGATGAGCCTCTGCGATCAGTGCCTCATACAGCTCTGGATCGACCTGACGAACATATGACACCTTACCTAATCTCCCTTCCGGCTATGAATCCAATATTCCTGAATGAGGAATCTTGGCCAGACGCCTCGCATGCCGTCCGCCTTCGAATTTGGTCTCAAGCCATACTTTCACGATATTTTCTAATTCATTGGGGTCTGTATACTTAGACGATAATGTTAAAACATTGGAATCGTTATGGGCCCGCGCCAGCATTGCCATCTCGGGATTAAGCGCCAATGTCGCCCGGACACCGTCGATCTTGTTTGCCGCCATTGTCACACCGTTTCCGGTCCAGCAAACGGCAACTCCTCGGTCGGCCTGATGATTTTCGACCGATTCAGCGACTTTTATGGCGAAATCAGGGTAATCAACCGACTCCTCGGAATTGGTCCCAAAGTCGATCACCTCATGCCCCATTTTCTTGAGGATCGCCTTGATCCGCTCTTTGAACTCAAACCCTTTATGATCAGCGCCAACTGCAATCTTCATGATCAACCTACATCTTTACCCGTTCCGCTGCCGGTACATAAGTCAGCCAGGCATGGGTATCTTCTGCTTTCCCCTGAACGATTTCAAAAAACCGTTTTTGGAGTTCCTTGGTCACGCGGCCGGCTTTGCCGTCGCCAATCTGTATACCGTCGATCTTGGAAATCGGCGTGATTTCTGCAGCCGATCCGGTGAAAAACACCTCATCGGCGATATAAAGCGCCTCCCGAGGCACCGGTTGCTCGATAACCTTTATATTCATTTCCTTGGCCAGCGTGATCACTGTATTGCGGGTTATTCCCGGCAGAATCGAACAGCAAAATGAGGGGGTGATAAGGCTTCCCTTCATCACCAGGAAAATATTCTCTCCTGATCCTTCGGACACCATCCCGCGCACATCGAGAGCAATACCCTCCTCATACCCATGCGACAGCGCTTCCTGCTTGATCAGCTGCGAATTCATATAATTGGCTCCGGCTTTGGCCATCATCGGCATGGTATCGGGAGCATTACGGTGCCAGGATGACACGCAGACCGAGACACCATTTTCCAACGCCTCTTCCCCCAGATATTTGCCCCATTTCCACGCCGCCAGCGTGACATCAACCGGACATTTGCGCGGGTCCACCCCCAGCGTATCATACCCGCGGTAGACGATCGGCCGGACATAACACTCTTCCAGTCGGTTGATTGCGATCAGATTCAGGATTGCCTGATTGATTACATCCTTGGTAAAGGGTATTTCCATGCGATAGATTTTGGCGGAATTGAAGAGTCGGTCGGTGTGCTCCTGCAGACGAAAACAGGCCGTTCCCCGAGGCGTCTTATAGCAGCGCATCCCTTCGAATACGGACGAGCCATAATGAATGACATGCGAGAGGACATGGATTTGGGCGTCATCCCAGTTGACCAGTTTCCCATTCATCCAGATCTTGTCGGCTTTGTTGAAAGGCATACTCAACTCCCCGATTTTACGGTTATGCTTTAAGACTCAAGTATATCAAAACCGTCGGCTGTTTTCAAGCCTAAAAATCAACCGATCGGCAGTTCTTCCACAGAGAAAAACAGCGCCTCAGCATAAAAAAAAGGAGCGAACCAAGTTCGCTCCTTTTTGGCCTTACGGGGCACACCCCATAACAGGGGGCGGTCCCGCTTTGAAGATGAAATTGATTAGATATACCACGTCGCCGACATTGACCTGGCATTCATTGGTGGGATCGGCCGTTTTCCCCGACTGCGGCGCCGGCCCGCCCTGGAAAATATATTTGATCAAGAACACCGGATCACCAACATTCACCGTCCGGTCCGAATTCGCGTCACCCGCAACGCCAGTGGAGAAATGATACACGGGCGATGAAGTCGCCCCGCCAAACAGATCGCGGGCAACTACTTTCCAAAAATACCTGCCGGCCCCCAGCGTACCGGCAAATGTATATTGAGTGTCAGCGATCCCGGCTATGGAATCTCGAACAGCAAAAGTCGAATCGGTCGAATAGTACAGGTTGTATTTTACCGTATCAAAGCGATCGGAATCGGTCGACCGGCTCCATTGGAATACCAAACCGCCGGCTATGATCGCATTATCCGCAGGCGCAATCAAATTGCAGACGGTCGGCGCACTATTGACGGAATTAACCCAGAATGAGGCATTCGAACTCCACGCCCCGTATTCATAACCGTCATAGGCCCGAATATGCCAATAATAGATCCCTTCGTCGATCAGCGACGTATTGACCATCCAATTGACCAGAAGTCCCGCGGGTGGAACACTGTCGGCCGAGGCTACGACATGCGTCATCAGACTGTCGTCGCATACCTGGAATGAATATGATATCCCATCTCCATTGGGATCGGTCGTTGCCTGACATTGCAAAGTCGGCGTGGCTGTCCCGACACCCGCCAAATTATTGGGCGTCAAACCGGCCGGGGTCCCCGGAACCGCATTCATCCGGAAACTGCTGGAGCGCCACGGCGACCATTGGATCCCATTGAACACCCGAACCCGGTAAAAATATGTTCCCCCATCGACCAGAGCCGATCCGGCATACACGACGCTGGTGTCGGCACTGTTGACCGGTCCGGTATCCCACATTTCAGCCACCGACCAATCGCTATTTGTCCCAACTTGGACCTGATATCTCTGCTGAGGATTGGCGCCGGCATCGAAATATCCCCATGAAATCGTCGGCGCATGGATTATCAAATTCTGTACCGCACCCGGACCGATCATGATCCCGGGGATCGCGGGATATCCCACCGGAGCCGGAAGACCGAAATAAGTCAATACGCGGTCCAATACGCTGTCACGCTGCTCCCAGCGCGGCTCGCCTCGAGTGATCGCCTCCAACCCGAATCCGAAATAGACCATCCGGTATGCCCCGGAATAGGAGACCCCTGCGCCTTCAGTACCCAGCGCGTAGCGAATCTCCTGGACACCACCGGACGCCGGTGACAGATGATCGGGCGCTGTAACATTGCCGGGACTGCCAACACCATGCATCGCGATTGTATCCAACCCCTGCAATACGATAGACCCGGGCTCGGGAATTCCCAGAGGTATATTGGTATTATTCAGATAATTGCAATGCAGATACGTACTCAAAAAAGTCGGATTAGACGTCGTCAATTGATGGGCTATCCCCTGCCCCGACAGGAATAATTTCCCGCCGCCATTAAGATACGTGGTCAGCGATGTAATATCGCTCGCTGTCATCGGACTGGCCCGATATGAGCCGGTCATCCAGCAGACAGCCGGGTACCCCCCCAGCGTCGCGGCCGATGGCGTTCCCGAACTGTATTCATTCCAGGTATCCCATGGCGTGCGCCGCGTCCTCATGCAATTGACAAAAAAGGTATCAAAAGCAAAATTATTGTCGTCATCCACCAAAAGAACCGACGGTTTGCCGATTTTCTGCTCAATCGGCAGCACGGTTACAAAACTCCCGGCATCCGACGTTACCGTCAGGAAAAACGAATCAATGCGCGGCATATAGCTGATCGGCACGCTGAACTCAAACGGATTACTGCTATTATTGGCGCTGCCTGCGCTGGGAATGGTGCCAAAGGAAACCGTGCCATTGGTGATATTGAGCGTGGCGTCATCGATAGAAAGATTCACGGAAGCTCCGGCAGCCGCTTTCCAGTCATCGGCGATCGTACAGGTCAAATCAATCGTCTCCCCTGCTTCATATACGCCGTTGCCATTTCCATGGGCCACATCCGAAAAAGCATAGGAACTGAGCCGCAGATACGGCCGCGACCAGAAAACATCGAAATCGGCCGTCATCGTCGGTCCTGAACCGGAAATATTCCACACTGCGACTTCAGTTGCCGAATTATCATACGCTTTCGACCCCGGCACGGTCTTGTCCGTGAAATTGGGGGAATATCCGCCATTGGGGAACGGATCCGATCCGTCGCCCGAATTGCTGTTGTTTTGAAGGTCAAAGCGGCCGTCCGCCTGCTCCAACATCACCTCCGGATGCCAGATATTGGTATTCCCGTTAACCCCTTCGTCGACATGCCAGACCAAAAGACCCGACGCCGGCAGGCCGACATCGGACCCGGTTTGCTGGCGGTTTTCCACCAGATAAAATTCATTTCC
>Ga0055513_10000016_pt1 | contig 13718 bp, 14 predicted proteins | sample WestPond_TuleB_D_FD_57973 | JGI IMG/M metagenome (GOLD analysis project Ga0055513, IMG submission 57973) | Wetland microbial communities from the San Francisco Bay, California, USA, that impact long-term carbon sequestration - WestPond_TuleB_D2 | ecosystem: Environmental > Aquatic > Marine >...
AGTTACGACGGCCTGATGCTGCGCGTCTATGTCCCGCCCCTTGCCAAAGACAGCAATGAGACAGTTACGCTGACTTTTGCCACAGCTCCCTTCAGCATTACCTTTACTCAAAGTCAGCTTGAAAACCTTGATACGTTGATTGTTCTGGGACCCGGCAATGCGGTTTCCTTCCAGTCGACGCAATGGGATAAAAATCTTAGTCTGCGGGGACCTCTGGCCGGTGTTTGGGGCCGCGATGAAAACGGCAAAGGGATATTCTACGGCGCCTGGATGTCGGTGAATGGCGCTGTCGTCGGCACCGTGAAAGGGAATTGGGGTACCGACACGACCGGCCAGAATGTTTTTGTCGGAAAGTATATCGACAACAATGGCAAATTCCAGGGCTTGATCAGGGGGAGTTGGTGGATGCGGGGTCAGGGGAACAATCCTGCGGGCCATTTCATGGGAACCATTTTTGCCCCGACACCCGGAGATTCCGGCACCGCCAATATCTCTCCCGTGGGCGCATTGAGCGGCCATTTCAAGATGGGATATAAGAGACAAACCGGATATTTTGCGGGACGGTGGTGTGTCGGCGGCGGCTGTATAACTGAAGATCAACCGACGGAATAACGTCAAAGCTCTCCTGACGCCGACCCCTCCGGCGGCCAGGGGATGAAAAAAGCCGGCCGGTTTTATCCGGCCGGCTTTCCATTTATTCCTATCTTCTTATTGAAACCAACTTATCGCAGCCCGAGCGGGTTGAGCGAGCGTAGAACGGAATCGACCCCTAAATAGGTGGAGTCGCGATTGCGCGCCTGCCGATAGGCGGCAACAGCATCGGCGGTATCCTTGCGGATTAAAAGCACGTTGCCGAGCCCGAACCAGCCGGGGACATAATCGGGAAACAGTTGTGTAACGCGGCGAAACATCGTTTCCGACTCAGTATAGTCCCCCTTATGGGCCCTAAAAAGAGCCAGATTGGTAAGGATTTCCACTTGATCGGGAGTGAGCTTATTAATCTGTTCCAGAAGTACTATGGCGCTGTCGAGATTTCCAACTGCGGCGAAGGAATTGGCCATTGTAAACATGACTTCCCGGTTGCCGGGATCATTTTTCAGGATATCCCGGCAGGTGGCCAGCGCCATCCCGTAATTGCCCAATTGGAAATTGAGCCGGGCGATTTCCGGGAAATATTTCCGCCGGTCGGTATCCATATAACTCATCTGGCTGACCGCCCAAAGCTGGGCCTGGAAATTACCGATCTTTTCCGAAGACTCGTACAGCAATCGATACCCGTCCATATCCTTGGGATATAGCGAGGTGAATCTTTTGGCGTACGAGGCGGCGCTGTCGTACTTTTCCATCCCCAGATAAGCCATCCCCCCCAGAAACAGCACTTGCGAATCGGTCGGGCGGTCCACCATAAGGACATTTAGTTGTTCGATGGCCTGATCGAATTTCTTGGCGACCACCAGATCGTGCATCTTTTCGATTCTTTTTTCCGGAGTAAGACCTGTACCACAGGAGATCAATGTTGCCAGCCCCCATATTACCAGAAATAATCTCATCACTTTTTGCATGATCCAATATACGACGTGCCGGGCATTTGGCAAACGGCGAATTCGGCATATCTGATCATGCTTGTCGGACCGCCCAGATACCCGGTTTGAGGTTGCGACGAGGGTCCCTCTTTCGTAGATTCCCCACATGCTGGACTTGAGCAAGTATTCCCTGGCATCGCAGATCATGGCCCTCAAAATGACCGGTCAGGTCGGCCCCCGCACGTTTGAAATGCTGATCGCCCATTTCAGCACGGTCGAAAATATCCTCCTGGCTGAGGAAGAAGAGCTTCTGGCGCTTCCCGGCATCGGTCCGGCCCGGTCGAAGGGGATTTTCGGCGCCGAAAACCATCTGGATCGCGCCCAAGATGTCATCGACAATCTAGAGGCCAGCGATACCAAGGTTGTCACCTGCCTGGATCCGATATACCCGCAAATGCTATATGAGCTCAATGACCCGCCGCTCCTTCTCTATTATCAAGGGCATCTCCCGCTTGAGGGGGAAAAGCGGGCCGCCGTGATCGGATCGCAAGATGTCTCGGCCGAGGGGATTTCCGAGGCGGTGCTTCTGGCCCGCAAGTTGGCAGCCGAGGGGGTCGCTATCGTGGGTGGTCTGGCGCGCGGTATCGATACCGCCGGGCATCTGGGGGCGCTGAAGGATAACGGTGTTACCTATGCGGTATTGCCGTCGGGTTTCAACCAGATTCATCCGGCCGAAAATCAGTTATTGACACGAGAGATTATCCGCGATGGTGGTCTTTTGAGCGAATATCTTCCCGACACTCCCGCGGCGGCGGGCCAGTTTATCAGCCGCAATCGGCTTATCGTGGGCTTATCGCACGCGGTGGTAATCGGCGAGGTCTCCCCCGAATCAGTCGGTACTCTGGACGCCGCCCGCTGCTGCCACGAGCTGGGCAAGCTCCTCTTCGTGTTGGTCGGCAAACAAAATCCTCATTTGGATGAATTGATCGGCTATGGCGCCATCCCGCTGGCCAGCATCGAGGAATATACCACGGTCATCAAAGTGATGGTTTGACGACAGGCTATGAATTCCGAGGCACCTGATAGTTACCTGACTTTGCAGACTCCCTGCACCCATGAAATCAAAATCAAGGGCTCCCGTTTTATCGCCCTGGGGTTTCCCGCGGGCGACGAGGATGCCGCGCTTGAAATCCTGAATGGGATCAGAAAAAAAGAGTACAATGCCACCCACCATTGCTATGCGTATGTCGTCGGCATCGAAAACGAGAAGTTCAAGTACAGCGATGATGGAGAACCATCGGGCACTGCCGGCCGACCGATCTACCAGGCGATCACAGGAAAGAAGCTGCGAAATGTCATTGTTATTGTCGTGCGGTACTTCGGAGGAGTCAAATTGGGCACCGGCGGCCTGACTCATGCCTATGGCCAGGCGGCGGCGGAGTTGCTTGATAAAGCCGACATTGTCGAGATGCTGATCTGCGACCGGGTTTCATTTTCCATTCCCTTCACGCTGTTTGACCGGGTGCAACGGATCATCCATGACGGCAAGTATAAGATAGTAGGGCAGACATTCAGCGATGAAGTCGCTCTCGAACTGGATATCCGCAAGTCACAAACGGCCTCATTTGCGGCGCAGATCAAAGAATTGACCGGAGGACGGCTTGACGTCACCCGCAAAAATTGACCTTCTGGGGTTGGGAATAGCGCCGGTCGATTTTTTTGTAACCATACCGGTCTATCCGGCCTGCGGCACAAAAGTCGACGGTGTCACCGGCAGTCATCTGATCGCCGGGGGCGGTCCGGTGGCCAATGCTTTGTGCACTTTTTCCCGTATGGGGGGCAATGCGGCTCTTATCAGCGCCTTTGGTGACGACACCTGGGGTGATTTTGCCCGCCGGGAATTGTCCCGATTCGGTGTCGATCATTCGTATTGTATCGAAAGAAAGAAATGCCCCACGGCCCTGGCCTTTGCCTGGGTGGCCGAAGGCAGCCGGACTATCGTTCTCGATCTGGATCGACGCTTATATATCAAACCTGCCGATTTCGACCTGAAACGGTTGCCCCGCCCGCGGCTGATTCACCTTGACGGCCGTCATATGGAAGCCGCGCTCAAACTGGCGCGTTGGGGCAGAAAAGTCGGGGCCAATATTATGCTCGATGTTGGCTCGGTGCGAAACGATGTGGATGAGCTGTTTCCATATATCGATTATCTGGTCTGCGCCGATGATTACGCCCGGCATTTCAATAGAACCCGTTCGATTTCGAAGGCCGCGCTCGGGTTTAAGAATCTGGGAATTCCTGAAGTCGTGGTAACCTCAGGGACCGCCGGATCATTTGGTATCGATCCCGATGGCCGGGTGGTACGCCAAAAAGCGTTTCGGGTCGATACTGTGGATGTTACCGGGGCGGGAGATGTGTATCACGGCGCCTATTTATTCGGCATTCTCAAGGGATGGACGCTGGCCCAAAAAATGAGGTACGCCTCGGCAGCGGCGGCTCTCAAATGCCAAAGCCGCGGGGCCCGTGACGGTATCCCGACTTTTCGGCAGACAATGACATTTTCTAGGACCTGCACCGAATTTTATGATTGAATGGCTTCTGGACATCGACCGGACGGTATTTTCCTATATCAATGGTACCCTAGCCAATCCGGTCACCGATTTTATCATGCCGGTGGTCACCAGCGACAATCTCCTTCGGGCGCTATTCGCTCTGGTCGTCATCGCGATAATAGTCATAGGCCGGAGGCGTTACTTCTGGCTGGCTTTAATGGCAATTGCCGTCGTGGCGGTCACCGATCAGGCCTCCAGCGCCTTGTTAAAACCGCTTTTCGCCCGTCCGAGGCCCTGCCATTCGATGACCGTTCATCTGCTGGTTGATTGCGGGTCGGGGTACTCGTTTCCCTCGTCTCATGCCGCCAACCTGTTCGGGCAGGCTCTCTTTTTCGGCCTGCTCTATAAAAAATATTTGCCTTATGCCCTGGCCTGTGCTTTTTTAGTGGGGATATCGCGTATCTGGGTCGGGGTTCATTACCCGCTGGACATGATTGGCGGGATGATCCTCGGCAGCCTGACCGGCACGATCGCGGCCTGGGTATGTATAAAATGGAAACTCGTCCCAAATCTCAGCCCTAAACCGAACCCGGAGGTGTTTTCTCGCAATGAAGGTCAAAATCTATCAGGGTGACATCACCGCTGCTGCCACCGACGCTATTGTCAATGCCGCCAATAACGAGCTCTGGATGGGTTCCGGCGTAGCCGGCGCCATCAAGCATAAGGGGGGGCAGATTGTCGAGGACGAGGCAATGGCATTGGGTCCGGTGGAAATCGGAGAAGCGGTCTATACCACGGCCGGCAATCTCCCGCATACCTATGTTATCCATGCCGCCGGGATGGGACAGGACCTGAAAACCAACGAGGAATACGTCTACCAGGCGACTCTCAGCAGTCTGGAGCTGGCTGAAGATTTGGGAATATCGACGATTGCTTTTCCGGCTATCGGGGCCGGAGTGGGGGGACTTTCGATTGTTGCCTGCGCACGGGCAATGCGGAAAGCATTGGATGAATTCACTCCTGATGCGGAAGCCTTGACCGAGGTTCATTTTGTCATTTTCGGCGCCGCCGAGACTGAGCAATTCCGCGAGGTGATTGAGGCATAATATGTGATTGCACGGGGGGCGAATCGGAATCGTCATATAGACAAAAGAGATAATGCCTTCCTGCGGCATTTGGCGAAAGGGGTTGGCGATATGGCAGGGATTCGGCATTTTCTATTAATCGCATTTCTAATTACAATTGGGGGGCTGACCTTTCAATGCGCAAAAAAATCGCCGAAGGAACCATCGCTAGCCGACTCCTTTGAAACCCCGGACTGGTTTCTTAACGGGAAACCGGCACCGCTGTCGGCTTCATTGACAGCAATCACAGATTCCATAATTCCAAGTCTTGATATTCTGATCTCCGCTTATTACGACTGTTTACCCCAACGGTATTGGCAAATTGACACGGTTGGAAAATGGTTTGGACGCACGGTGGTTGATCTATTCTATATTACGCAGCTTTTTAAATCACCTGATACGGCAAAAGTCGACACATTCAAAGCAGTCAAAGCGATAGCAGTCGAGACATCTCCGGGGAAATACAGGCTTTGTGATGTGTACTGGTCGGATAGAGGAGCATTGGGATTTCAACCCTCGACCATTGAGCTTTTTCAAGGGAAACCTGCAATCTTTAATAGTATCCTGAGAAGCCCTAATCCTCTTTCATTTCCTACTTGGCAGTATTATATAATTTGGAATGATTCGGGGAGCTTCCCCCAAAAAATACTTTGGCATCTACAAGAGGAAAAGCCGAGGTTTGAATCATTAATGTGGCTATGCTTTAATACACGATGGCTTGAATATTTGCCTGTTACCGGAAACCTTACCCTTGACACACTTAATGGCAATAATATCGAGTCATTATTTCGATCTTCTCGCATAGTGGAGAGTGCCTTTTGGTCCCTTCATCATCTCAGGTGGAAAGAAGACACTTTAGGAATCATTAATAAGCAGGTTTTTGAAAAGATCTCATTTGTGGTTGCGCTATGCCGCAGATGCGATTCCATCGGCAAGGTCTTTGCCGTTGAACAAAAGAATCATACATTTCGTCCGCTTTATGCAGAATACACCTTGAAAAGTGACACTTGCACAGAGCGTGACACAATAATTACCCTCGATGGAGTTCAGGTCATCGCCATAAAGGGCAGATCAGGGAATTTTGGTGCTTATACAGACAATTATTGGATTTGGAACAATGCCAGAGATATACCTGTCAGTCTTTACCAAGAATGGGTGTTGACGGAGACATTAAAGCGAGTGATCGGCAGCAAGCTGCCTCCCGGTCTTTCGGCTCGACTACGTCTGGGTAAATGGGATTTCTACAAACTCTCCTATGAAACTTACACATGGGCAGCCACCGATCCCGACGGCAAACCATCCGGCGGGAAATTGAAGATTCAATTTGGGATTAGAAATGACCGTTTGGTTCCAGTCGACTATTCCTATGATCCCAATGATGTGAAAAAGTAGTAAGACAGCCCCACCCGGCGCGTCGCTGTCGCTCCGCTTTGGTTGGGGTACCCTAATTTGAAATAGATGCCGATGATTATCACTGCAGCAGCGGCCAGAGGACGTGCCAGACGATGTCGGTCCAGAAATGGACTCCTATCGCCGCCACGAGACCATAGCGGATGTACCTGTCCCCGGCAATCAGCCCGAGAAGCCCGTTCAGAATAATCAGTTCCGCCATAATATTTGCCGGAATGTCGGCGAAATTCTTGATCCCCAAAATCATCATTGCCCCCGGTATATGGGTGGCGCTGAATGCCAAAGCTGCGATGATATTCCCCAGCAGGAGAGCCGTTTTGGTGGCGCCGCGCTTTTTCAGCCAGAAATTGAGCAGATAGGCCCAGAGGCCCATCACGAAAAACCGGAACATGATCTCCTCGCCGATTCCCGCGCTGGCAGATGCGACTGCTGAAAACGGAAACGGCGGATGCGGAAATCCTTTGCCTCCACCTATGATTGCAAACAGCCGGTCGGCAGCGACAAATACAATTCCGATAGCCGCACCCCAGAGCATCGGGCTCCAGAACCATTTCTTCCAGCCATCGCCGCTGCGAAAGACTTTAGGCAGTCCCAATTGAATTGAAAACCAAAGTCCGGCCAATCCCAATAGTCCATAAAGCACTAATACAACAAGACCATTGGCGGCACCCAGGACCCATCTGGGAATATTTTGGAGCTGCGCCGGCATCGACTGGCCGGGTATCATATTTTCGACGGGGAAGAATAGATATGTCGCCAGCGCGAGGAGGGCGTAGACTGCAATGAGGCTGCCCAGGAGCATCAGTTGGCTTTTGTTGTCTTTCAAGAACCGCATGGCTTTAGAATAAGAACCTCTATTGCGTGGTCACTGAATCCACCAGATCTGACGGTGTCATAGAATTCAAAATAATGCTGGTATACCTATCCCAGCGATCCTGATGAGCAGTATCTTTCTCTCCGGAATGTTCGACATATTTTCTGACTAGTTCCTCTCCGACATTATATGTAATATTATATGCACGATATCGATCATAAAAATCAATCATACGTTCAGCTCCGTCTTTGTCCATACAGCTATAGCGACAGAGCCACGAGATGGCTTTGCTCTTCTTGATTTTGCCGTCAAGATAGGCACGAGCGGTCTCTGCCCCGATATCGAGCATTTCTTTGCGCAGATCGGTCTCCTTAACATACAGATCAATATATGAGGTATCTATTCCTGCCAACGGAGCCAGGGTGGTCTTAATGAATGAAGCTCGTTGCGAGGGTGTAAAGAGAAGATCGATGGCGTAACTGGCGGCTCCTTCATCGAGCACCGACCGCGGACAAAACAGGGGAGAAATGCAGTATTCCACCCAGCCGCTGTCACGATACAGATGACTTTCTATGAGTGAGCCGGCCACATGATGTCCTGGGTATCCCTCGTGGGAGGCCAGGCCAAGGATGGTTCCGATCTTTAGATCCCGAGTGATATCAATTTGAATAACGCTGACCGCATTGCCCTTGAACCAATTATAGGCCGCCCAAGGTCTTTGGCCAACACGCTCAACTAAGAAATTTTCATCTTCAGGGAGCTGTATATGTTTTTTGGTCCTGGATCGACATTCGGCAATGGCAGCTTTGAATACCGTATCAACCTTATTGCGAGGCACAACGAATTGGCTTTCAAAGGCAACGATGCGGTCAGATATGTTTTTCCTTCCCGGGATAACCTGATCAAGCAATTGAAGAAGGCTGTCATAAAAATGGGTTTCATGGTGGGGTGAAATTGCGTCGTAAAGGGCCTCCGACTCCTCGTCAAAGGTCAGCTTAATGCCATGGACTATTTCCATCATGGTTTTGAGAGCCTCAATATGCTTTGCCAGATTATGCCGACGCATTTTTTGAGACGACCCAAGACCGCTGTCAGCAATAGCCGATAGTCTGTCAAGAAGCGAAATGGCACCTTTATGGAGTTCATCGTAGGGGAATTTTCCATTGGTATCACCCGCCGGCGCCGGTTTCCATTCAGCGGGTCCATGGTAGGCATCAACATAGTCGGATTGATACAGCCCCAGCCGTAGCGCCAGCTTGACATATGCCTCCGCGATTTCATCCAGGGGCGTCTTCTCCCGCGACATCGCCGCAGTAGCCATAATCATCAAAACTGATAGCATAAAGCATATGGAACTCGCTTTGAAAATCATCCCATTTCTTGCCTTCAATTGACCTCCGATCGAATTTAATTAGAGATCTATCAGATTTCGCTGATCAATAGTAGATTTCGAAAAGATGGTTTAATTTATGGGAAATATCAAATAATAACAGACGAGTCAGATGTTCCAAATCGTGATAAACAACCCAAAAATGGCTGCTATTTCCGGTTGACCTTGAAGGCACCTTCGAGATAAAACGAATGATTGCTGGTATTCACAAAGGTCCCCCGGAATCGGCCGAATACCTTGCTCCCCTTCAGCGAATCAACCGTCACGCCACCCTTCTGGCAGACAAAAAGATTTTCCCCCGATTTGTATTTCATGCTGCGCATAATCTCGGCGAGTCCGTGACCGCCGACATCGTGATGTCCCACGCCGAACCGGTTGGGCAAGGTAAAGAAAAGCCGGGCCACCTGATTGACCGAAAGCGTCGCTACACCCACTTCCCCCACCTCGGCCGCCGATGCTTCCCCTTCGAAATACAAAAGGGTGCTGTCGGCCGGACGAATTTCATAGTAGCCGCGGGTCAATGCGATCGACTGCCCCGACTGATAATAGGCGTTGGTGACTTTGAAGCGGTCGGTCGGCTTTTTGGACCCCTCGTCGGCCATGAGAAAATAATAACTTTTGCAGGATGTCAGTGCGATGATGCCCAGCGCGCAGAGTGCTCCCATGATCAGTTTCCGCGAAATCGTCATACCCGCATCCCGTACAAGCGGTATTTCTTGTACGGCTTTCCTCCCATATGATCCAGCGCCCGCAGGATCATGTCGTTATCCTCCAAAAGCCAGCTCAATTCGGCCCAGTTGTATCCCTTGCGCTGGCCGACATCAAACGTCTGCAAATAAAAGAGAGTATCAATGCCGCGCTTCTGGAATTCCGGCACCAGGCCCATAGTGATGACGCGCACGGAATCGATTTTGTTTTTAACTTTCGTATGCCAGAGGATTTTTAGAAGTCCCGTGGGAAACAAGCGACCGTTTTTGACATACTTCAACGCCTGGTTGATATTCGGCAAGGACAGGCAGAAACCGACCGGCTGGCCGTTGACCTCGGCGATAAAAACCATATCGGGGTCGACAATCTGCTTCATATCCTTGGCGATATGCTGGAATTCTTCTTTGGAGAGCGGCACAAAGCCCCAGTTGTAGGTCCAGGCCCGGTTGTAGAGGTCGTTGATCAGGTCCACTTCGGCGTCAAAACGCCAGACGTTGAGTGTCCGCAATGTCACGCTGTTTCGCAATTTCATCCGCTCGAAAACATGCCGCAGACGGGGATCTATTTCTGCTTTGCGGTCAATGATATAGGCGAAAAGGTCCTTTTCCTTTTTGAGGCCGAACCGTTCGACAAAATCGTTGTAGTAGGGCTTGTTGTAGGTCATCATGACAGCGGGCGGTGAATCAAACCCCTCTAAAAGCATCCCGACCTCATGATTGGTCGAGAAGTTGCACGGCCCCATCATCCGCTCCATCCCCTCTTTTTTTATAAAAATCAGGGCCACTTTGAGGAGCAGTTCGGCGACCTGATAATCGTCGATCACGTCGAAAAAGCCGAAGAAGCCGACTTTTTCCTGATGAAATTCGTTGTGCTTATAGTTGATGCAGGTTGCAATCCGCCCGACATATTCTTTTTTGCGGCGAGCCAGGATCAGGCGGGTTTTGGCGGAACGGTAAAAGGGATTTTTCTTGGTGTCGAAAAAGACTTTCCGTTCGGAAATCAGAGGCGGCACCCAATTGGGGTCATTTTTGTACAGGCGGAACGGGAATTTGATAAATTGGGTGATATCGGCCTTTCCCTGGACCTCCAAAATCTCGATATCGCCCTTTTTGGTTATCAGCTCCACCGTTATATGATGCCGTATTTTTTGCCCAGGCGGGCAAACGTTTCCAGAACCCGATCCAATTGACTATCCGTATGGGTGGCGGTATAACTGGTGCGGATAAGCGACATGCCCGGCGCCACCGCGGGGGGGATAATGGCATTGGCGAAGATACCGTTGTCGCTCAGATCGCGCCAGAGCTTGAAGCAACTCATGTCATCGCCGATCATAACAGGCACGATCGGCGTGGCGGTCTCGCCGATATTGAACCCGAGGTCGCGGAAACCCCGGTGCATCTTGTGGGTGTTTTTCCAGAGATGTTCCCGGCGCTCCGGTTCCGCTTCCATGATATCCAGCGCCGCCAATACGGCCGCTGCTGCTCCGGGGGGGATCGACGCCGAGAAGATCAGCTCGCGGGCGAAATGCTTGACATAATGAACCGTGCTGCTGTCGCCGACGATAAATCCGCCAAGGGAGGCAAACGACTTGGAAAAGGTCCCCATGGTAACGCCGACCCGGTCGATCATTTCGAAATGTTCGGCCGTGCCCCGGCCACCTTTTCCCAGAACTCCGATCGAATGGGCGTCATCGACCATGACCCGGGCGCCGAACTCCTCGGCTATCTTGCAGAGACGGGGAAGGTCGACAATATCACCTTCCATGGAAAAGACGCCGTCGGTGATGATTAAAATGCCGCCGCGAACGCCATTGGTAACGGCGATATTGAGTGCCCGTTCCAGATCTTTCATGTCGTTATGAGCGTATTTGATAATCTTGCCATAAGCCAGCCGACAGCCGTCGACAATCGAGGCGTGGTCGCTGCGGTCCATCAGGATAACATCGTCTTTGCTGACCAGGCAGGAAATGGTTCCCAGATTGGTTTGAAATCCGGTGGAAAAGACCAGAGCCGCATCCCGTTTCATGAATTTGGCCAGCCGCTCTTCCAATTCTTCGTGAAGATCCAGCGTACCGTTTAAAAACCGGGAGCCGGTGCAGCCCGAACCGTATTTTCTGGTGGCTGCGATAGCCGCCTCTTTGACTCGGGGATCATTGACCAGTCCGAGATAGTTATTGGAGCCGATCATGATCATTTCCATGCCATGAACGACAACCTCGTCGCCTAAAGCGGACGAAATTGGACGGAAATAGGGATAGTAGCCGGCCGCCATGACTTCATGGGCAGTGGTAAATTCCCGGCATTTGGCGAATAGATCGCCCGTAACCGGACGCGCTTTTTTGGATTCGTGCTGCAAATGTGACCTTTCCATAATTGAACCTCAAATAAACCGATCATTTGGAAACTTGTCAAGGCAAAATCCGGTCATCTTTTCTCTCTTCGCGGACCGCCGGGCGGCCTGTCTCCGTTGCGCTTAGGCCCAAAAAAGTCCATATGGAATGCGAACATTTTTCTTGACAAAATCTTATACTGTATTTACATTAAACTTGCAACGGAAAGTGTTGCAGTAGTGGATTCTTCCTAACATCGTCATCCCAGGCTGGGTCACACCAGTCTGGGGTTTTTTTTGCCGTCATCATGGGAAAAAAGGGGGTGATGCCGACGTCTGTGTTCTTGACACCGGACTGCGATTGCCGTACCTTTGGCCATTGGCAGAGTCTTATGAATACACCCAATAAACTGACACTTGCCCGGATCATTTTATCACCCATTTTCATGGTCTTTTTCCTCATGGATAACGTCTACTGCCGGGCGATTTCCCTGGTCATATTTGCCATCGCTTCGTTGACCGACATCTGGGACGGGTATCTGGCCCGAAAGTACGGATTGACGACCGGTTTCGGCAAATTCATGGACCCCCTGGCCGACAAGATCCTCACATCCACTGCATTTATCTCTTTCGCCACGTTGGGGTATGTCAAAGCCTGGATGATTCTTCTTATCATTACCCGCGAGTTTCTGATCACCGGCTTGAGATCTTTGGCGGCCTATCGCGGCATGGTTATTTCCCCCACCATGTCGGCCAAAGCCAAGACCGTTCTGCAAATGGTCACAATCGCTGCCATTTTGCTATATATAAACATGAAGACCTTTTTTGAGGCGTCTGGATATACCGGTCGGTTTTTCAAATCGACCATGGTCACACAGGTCTTTGACGGTCTGGTGCTGGTCACCATGGTGGTAACTGTTATCACCGGCATTGACTATCTCATCAAGAATGGAGCTTTATTGAAAGCTGTGTTGAAATAAATGAAGCGGCTGGTACTTTTTGCCGCCACCGGCGCCTGGTCCGGCTATTTTCCGATCGTACCCGGAACTGTCGGGACGATTCCGGCGTGGATTCTGGGCTGGTTCTGGCTCGGGAAAGACCCGGTCACTCTGATTATCAGCGCGGTCCTCGTGACAGCAGTTTCGGTCTGGTCGGCCGGCCGGGCGGAACAGTATTTGGGTCACGACTCCAAAAAGATCGTGATCGACGAATGGGCCGGGATGCTTTTATCGCTGCTTTTTCTGCCGTATCGGCTGGATGTTTTTATTGCCGCATTCTTCTTTTTCAGATTTTATGATGTCATCAAGCCGTTTCCGGCCGGATATTGCGAAACCGCCCTGCCCGGCGGCTGGGGGGTGACATTTGACGATGTGGTGGCCGGATTGTATGCCTGCCTGACCTGCCACGTCTGCATCGCGGTTGCGACCGCATTACATTGGTTTGGCTTCTAATATTCGCGAATGGACATTCCGTATGATAGTTGAACTGCTCAGTATCGGTGATGAACTCCTGTACGGCGCCACGCTCGACACCAACGCGGCCTATCTGGCCCGGCGTCTGGACGGCCTCGGCCTCGACATCAGATATAAAAGCACTGCACCTGATGATATGGATCTTCTGGTGGAAGCGATTACTCTCGCAATGAGGCGGGCACAGGTGGTTATTGCCACCGGCGGGCTGGGACCGACCGATGATGATATCACCAAGAAGGCTATCTGCAAGGTCTTCAAACGCAATTTGGTCTTCCACGAAAATGTCGCTGACGACATCCAAAAACGTTTTGCCGCCCGAGGCATCAAGATGCCGGCTATCAACCAAAATCAGGCTCTGCTGCCGCAGGGCGCCCGCTTCCTGTCCAATAAGCATGGC
>Ga0055513_10000018_pt1 | contig 13692 bp, 9 predicted proteins | sample WestPond_TuleB_D_FD_57973 | JGI IMG/M metagenome (GOLD analysis project Ga0055513, IMG submission 57973) | Wetland microbial communities from the San Francisco Bay, California, USA, that impact long-term carbon sequestration - WestPond_TuleB_D2 | ecosystem: Environmental > Aquatic > Marine >...
CCCAAAGGCGCCAGTCCCGATCGCCAGGCGGCATACACCAGACTTGACTCCAGTTTGATCTTGTGCTGGCTGTCGGTCGATTTGTTATATTTGAGATCCATACGCTAATCTATTACACCGCTTCAATGCCCGCGGGTATAAAGGACTCGATGATCCGGTCCGCTTCGACGCCGATGGTCTTGATGGTCTTCTTCGAAAAATCGGCGGAAAAGGTATAGGCAGTGCCATCTATCATCATAAATACCAGCTTGCGGAAGATAATCCGGTCATCCGACGGAATCCATTTGTATACGCATTCATGCGCCGGACGGCCGCCCGCCAGTTCCCGTCCTTCATCTTTCAGGATCTCCACATTTTGCAGCGTGTTGAGAGCAGCATCGAGCCGCTCGCGGGCATATTCCTGCAGGTTTACTCCCTGCGCAGAATGATCAATGGTCAAAGTCAGCGCGTGCTGGACTCCGCTGTCGTCGGGGCCCATGTAATAATGGACGGTGCGGTCTTCCCAGCCGACAGGCAGGGTTACCTGGAAACGATCATTGGTCTTCATGGTTTTGTCTCATACTTTACGCACATCAACTTCCGGACTGCTGTCTTCCTGCTAATCTATATGCACCAGAGATTTGGTCGTCACTGCATAGATACTTCCGTCACTTCCGATCACCGGCGGGGCGACAATCGTTTCAGCGAGAACCACCCGAAACTGCTGTTTGCCGTCAGCATCCAGGCGGTATAACGATTTCCCGGCCGCCACCAAAAGAGTGCCGTCAGCCAGCGACGTACAATAATTAACCGCTTCTTTATCGGCGACAAAGTCAAAAACAACCTGACCGGCCTTGATCCCTTTCAACGATGCTCCGGTGACCAGACAGATCAGGCCATCTTTTCCGATGACCGGCGGAAAGGCGACATTCATTAATTGGGGACGATAGGTTCCTGTCCAGCGCCAATTTTCTTTGCCATCGAGCCCAAGAGACAGCAGGACCAGACTCCCCTTATCCAGGCCGGTTAAATACAGATTTCCCTGAGCATCGGCCGATGATGCGAACAGTTTTTCGAGAGGATAATCAAAATGGGCGACCTGCTCTTTGTCCTCCTTGGCCATCGTATTGAAGACGGTGGTGGAACGGATGCCGAAGACCACCAACCGGTCAAGTTCCGGGATAAGAAGCGGCGGCATGGAGGGAGAGTCGTCCATACCGGCAGCCCAGATATATTCTTTGGTGCTGTATTCTTTCTTGTAAGCGATCATATAGGGCGGGCCGTCCTGCGGGCCGATCTGATACCGGCATAGTGCATAAAAGGCGTCATCGACAGGTTCAATGAGGATCGGGTACGCATGATCAAGCGTATTAAGCAGATATATTTCCCCGGCAATTGCCGCACCGTCCAGTGCACGGGCAGCCAGAAGGTTAATTTGGTCTTTGGCCCGCCGAAAATAGACTTTGTCTTCATGCACTGCTATCGGTGAATCGAAGCGGGTCTTTTCTGTCCAAAGCCGGACGCCGTCGGCAGAGTACGCCCGCAGCAAACTGTCGGAATAAGCGAACAGATATCCGGGCCCCGACAGGAGTACTTTGGGCACAAACGGCTCCTCGGTTGAATCATAAAGCGGCTTTTCCCAGGCCAATTCCCCCTTGGCCGAGGATCCAAGGTCAATGGAAGATGACCTTCGGGAATCGGCAAATTCTTTATAATAAATCTGGGCCATGGCGTTAACCGGCTCCTTTCGTATCTGCTTATGCTTCGAAACCTCACCACCGGTGCAGGCACCTGAGATGAAAAACAGCGTGATCAACACGGCCAGCCCCATGACCGTAACCTGTAGGTTGCGGCTGCACTTCATGGCGTTCACAGATCCTTCATTGTAAACGTGGCATTGGCGACTGTCGGCCCACCCAGCCACTGCGCGACCGGGGCAAAGTGAGCTTTGGTAAAGGCGTGGCCGGTCGCTAATCCGAACATATAATGCACCAGCGCGGCGCTTGAAACATTATTGCCGACCGTGATATCGTCGTCTCGGGCGGAGAAGTCGGCGGTATTGTTATTTCTGATCGTCACATGAAAGTGCGCATCCTCCGGAGACCGGTAGGTCATTCCGGGGATCCAGAAAAACGGCATGATCTGAAAAAGCGTATTTTTAAAATCATTAGCCGGTGTACATTCCGCAGCATAAATTCGACTCATATTGCCTATGGGAACGAAAAGATTCTGCTCGATCCAGTTTTGCCGCTGCTCGTGCGTCCAGCGCCTGCCGGTCAGCCAGTTTCCCAGGGTATTTGAAAAATCGACCGATATCTTCAGGCGAATCACAAGGATAGCGTCGAAGACCTGACCATCAATCAATTTGTGGGCGGTCTCGCCACCGGTTTTATACAAGAGAAGATCCATCCGGCCGCTGGTACCGAGCCTGAAATTGTCGTTTCTGTATGATGGTTTACAGGTGTCGCGATACTTGGAATTGGAGAGATCAAGCTCAATTGTCTTTGATCCAGCGGTGCCGCTGAAGGTATAGGTCATTTTGAACTTGGTCCCTTTGAGGAATTTGTCCAGTGACGCGCCCGATTCATCGTTTACCCAGTTCACGAAATGCCAGTAGTCGCGCATTCGGGGACAGCGATTATGAAACATGCGGGCCAGAAGATCGTAGCGGTACGGCCCGCCGGGGGCGGTAAATGGCTGACGAAAGCTGGGAACTCCGGCATACCGTTCCCCGCCCTCATCGAAAGAATAGAGATAATCATCGAACAGGCCTGTGGCGTGACCCATCTCATGATGCGTGGTCAGCGGCGTGTACTTGGTGCCGTCGACATCGGCCAGATTATCATCCGCGGTGCCGTAGGCTCCGGGCTCGTCTTTATAATGTTCCTGATAAAACCGCGCCAGCTTGGGGGTCATCCAGGCAATGCCCGGCTCATTGGACACCTCCGACCAGCACTTGTGCTCCCCGCCCTGGGCATCCGGCTTCGATTCGAAAAAATAAAAGGGACGGATGATGATGTCATTGGGACCGGTCTGCTTTTCCAGCAGATATGGCCGGTTGGTCCGCTTCATGGAATCGCTGGCGCCGAGTTTTTCCCAGTTGGCGCGCCAGTTGGGATCGACAGCCGGGTTTTCTGCCAGGACCCGATAACGGGTATTCCAGTATATGATCAGGTACGAAAGAGGCTTCCCTTTCAGTTCGCCGCATTGGTGGAGATAATGCAGTTCATAATTGCCGCATTTGGTCTGGACGTAGTCATAGGGGGCGCTGTTGTCGTTATAATTGACATGGATTTGCTCGCCGTGGTGAACCTCGGCGTCATTGAGCACCGCCGCCCGGGCCCCCAGCACCTGCTTTTTGTCATAGGCGATCCCGGCTTCATTGGTACGGCGGTCGGTTATGCTGTAGAAATCATTGCAGAAAACGATCAGCCGCGACATTCCGGGAAAGGTGTGAATGAGATTTTGGGAGAAGTCAATATTGCTGTAATGCAGGGCGTCATTGCGACCGGCGTATATTTTTAATTTGAATTCATCGGTTGCATCCAGCCAGAAAAGGGTCAGCCGGCTGTTGGCCGACAGGTTCATGGCCGTGCCGGTGGCGTTTTTATCTTTGACATCCTGCGACCCGACCGGCTGGCCCACACCGGCATTGACCAGGACAATATCATCAAGACAAAATATCAACGGCTCACCGGTTGAGGTCTTCTTGGATCCTTTGGGTTTGATGCCGTTGGCCGTGAGATAATCTTCAAACCGTTTGCCGGCAGCCGCATCGCCGGTCTTGCGGGTCCAGTAATTGCGCGACGACCACTTGACCGGGAGGTCATAATAACAGCAACGCTTCGACCAGGCCAGAGCCCGTACCTCCGCCACCGGTTTGGTCACAATTTTCGCCGTGGCGCTGTCGTTTTCCGTAAAGACCCACGAGTCGGCAGCAGTCGTAAACTCAAAATAAAGATCGCTTCGGGCGGGGTTATCTTGTACCCGGACAAGATAGACCCCGCTTGAAAAGGTCGTCGATGCCGGCACCTCTTTGATAACGCCGGCGACAATTTCAAAGGCGCCGATCGTCAGACCTTCCGGAATGAATTGATAGCTTTTCTTGACCGGATCATAAAAGTTGAACTGCATGTGATAAGCGACCGCCGTCAGATCGCCGGGGTCGATATAGACCGGCTCCAGATGGCGCTTGTTGCACAATGGGCACTCGTCAGTCGTGTGCCGGGAAGTCAGACGATCGGGGCAATCCATGACCAAAGGGGCATCTTCTTTATGGAAAAAGAACAGTTCGACGCGCCGATTTTCCTGCGATTTGTAATTATCCTTCTCCGCCTTGTCGATCGGGAAAGATTCACCGCAGCCGACGCATTTCTTTGTGTCGTCGACAAATTTCAAGAGATTCCGATATTGGCTGTCCAGCGCCGCTTCATCGGGAATGCCGAGCGCTTTGCAGATTTCCTTAATGTAAAGATCGTATACGGCCAGCCAGGCATCGACCGGCCATCTTTTTCTGACGTCATGCTTAACCTTCGTGACCGTATCAGGCGCCAGACCGGTGTGCTGGAAAAAATTGGTGGTGGCAGTTTCGGTTGAATCTCCCCACTTGTCATTGATGACAAGCGGATCGCAATTCCAATCTTTATAGATAGCCGCGAAGTATCGCATGATCTGCTGGTAATCTTCAATCTTATGACGATCATAGCAGATCTTGGCCCAGTCGGCACCCTTACCCCCCTCGAGCAGGTAAAGGACGTTTTGCGCCCGCATCATTGAAATTTCGAAATTGTATTTATAATCGCCCGAGGTGTCGGCATGCCCCGCCACCACCAGACGCAGATTGCTGTCGAATTCAAACTGCTTGAAGGCCACGGCCAGAACTTTCAGCCCACTGATGGCATTCTGCTTTTTATCGGTATCGGGATCGGCGGATCCATCGGCGGAGGATTTTCCTTCCGGCTTATCCGGCATCATAACCGCGCTGTTATGATGAAAAAGGACATCCTCCATTTCGAGGATATATGCCCGGACGCGCCGCAGATTGATCTGGGCTTTGACGCCGCTTTTAAGATCGAATTTGCTGATAAGGTCGCGAACGCGACCTTCGAGTATTACATCACCGCCCATGCGATTAGCACAATCCCGTATTTATTATTCCCGTATATCCACCGATATCTTGACCTGCCCCGGCGGAATATCCTTGATCTGCGCTGTCCCGTTGCCGTCCAGTTTTCCCTCTCTGACCTCGCCGTTGGCCAGGTAAATCCGGTATTTCCGATTGGCAACAGCTTGACCGTCATCACCTACGACTTTGATCTCCAGATCGTCCACAATATCGAGAAGCGACGACCGGGCGGAAAAACCGGCGGCGTTGACGACAAAGTAATACGACGGCGATGAATACCGGCCGATCTGTTCCTTATCTTTCTGAATTTCAACCAGTTTTTTGTCAACCTGAAGCTGCCATTCTTCCTCGATTTTATCGCCGTTGACCATCGACTCGATCGTGGTCAGGAGCTTGTCGGCAAAGTTGGCGTCACGGATATAAATCAGCAGTGAAGCTTTAGAGCCGCTGTCGATTCCGGCAGTTTCCGCCTGTAATTTGACCTTGTCACCGACTTTGGCTTTGGCCGTCGACCACGCCGCCTTGACAATTGTCCGCAGCGTAATCTCATGGCTCCCTTTCTCGACACCCCCCTTTTTAATTTGTCCGGTCAGGGTGCCATCAACCGTTTGGCCGTCGGGTGTTTTCAGGGTATAGGCGACCCCGGTTATCGGTTTGCCCCCCTTATCCTCAAAAGATACGTCAAGGTAATGTCCTTCCGCATCCTGCCCGGCGGCGCCAGCCCCGGTTCCCTGCCCTTTGCTTCCGGATAATGGCGCTCCGCCCCCGCCTCCGCTGCCAATTAAAACCGTGGGACAGCCGGGGGGAGCAATCGTATCCGGGGGGCCGGAACAAGTGGCCATATCACCAACACAGGCCGCCGGTTTGCCGCAGATGAGAACCATAGGTGCTCCCGGCGGCATAATCGGGCCGCCGACATGTGGCGGAGGAGGAACGCCCGGATTCAGCATCGGACAAAGATGATTGTCACCCACTAATGCGGCCGGCATACCGCCGATCAGGACGGTCGGGGCGCCGGGCCCCACAATAGAGCCGCCGTGCATTGTCATATCCCCTACTCGGGCCGCAGGTTTACCCATCAAATTTCCTCTATGAACGACTTCTTATGATCCATATATATAATGATACGGCAAAAACCAAGTCAATTAAATGTTAACTGGAGACTGAGAAAGCGGGAGATTAAACGCTCACAGGTTCATGGCCGGGCCGATTGGGATTAAAGAGAAAATTATAGATTGATCGGTCTGAGAAGTGACCAGAGTAAAAAAAAGAAAGCCCGCCGAAGCGGGCTTTCTTTTTTCATGAATCAGGCTTAATGAGAGGCGATCGGCACGATTCGGGGCGCTTTTTTGCTTTCCCCGTTGGGATCGCCGGTCTCCAGGAAATTGATCGCGGAGCGAAGCAGCCCGACGGCATACATGGTATTATGGATACCTTCGGAGCGGTCCTCTCCCACGAAGAGATAATTATATAATGCACCGGTGGAGTCGGCCGTAGCGACCGTCCGGGCGACCGGCACCAGGGTGCTGTCGATCAGATTGGCATCCTGCAAAAGGACTGCCAAAGTATCGCGCATGCCTTCAATCTCCGTCTGGACACCACTGATAGTGCCGTCACCGTCAAAGTCGGCCGAGGCAGTCCGGTCGAATGTCGTTATCGAATTGTCGTGACAGGCTTTGACATTGCACCCCTTCATATTGTCATAATCCGCTTCTTCATCGGCAATATTGAAAGCGTGGCCGCCGGTGGCATAAAGCGAATTGGCCATATGACAATCAAGACAGGCCCGGGTGGCGCTGTTGGTATGAGCCGATTTCTCATAGGTATAATCGGCATACTCATACGCATTGGTTCCCAACAGCATATCGGCCTGCGGACCATGATGCGGGCCGAACCGGGAACTAAGGGTGACATTATTGGTGACATAGGTTGAGGCTTTGCGCCGCGCCTGATGGCAGGAGGCGCAAGTATTGGCGTTGCCGCGGTCAAAACTGGCGCCGTTGGCCAGAGTAGCTGCCGTCTTGACCCGCAGTTCCAGAGTGCCGGTGGTATGCGGCTGATGGCAGGTAAAGCAAGCGATACGGGTGAATTCATTGCCCACGGCCGGTACGCCGGTTACTGCGGCCACGAATCCTTCATTGGTATGGCATTTCTCGCACGCCTGGTCGCTGGGACTGTTGATGCGGTTTTCGTTGAATGTTTCCCCGGTGCCGTGCTTTGACATTTCATACTGCTGTTCAGCCGCGGTCAGCGCGAAATTCTGATCGCTGTGGCAGGTGAAACAGGAGGTGACATCGGAGATTGCCGGAGCGTGAACGCGCACGGCATTGGCCGCTGCCCAGGCTTTGGTATTGCCGTTCACTGACGGGTCGTGACACCCTGATTTCAGACAGGTGTACTCGACCGTCAGGTACGGGTTGACCTTGGAACTGTCGGTGGAGAACATTGATGCCGTGGCGCTGGTGTTGATAACCACCGTATGGGTATGGACATCCCCCTCGTACGTGCCGGTCGCCATGGCCGATTTGACCGCTTTCGGCATATGGCATTCGGTGCAGGCCACGCCGTTGTTATAATGCGGCAGATCGGAGGCGGCAAAGCTCTGCGTCTCCTCCAGATGGCAGTTTTCGCACTTATTGGTCATGGCGCCGGCGCGTCCGGGATTATTCGGATGCAGACTGACATGCATATTGTGGCAATCGACGCATTGCAGCGCGTTATGCTTGGAATTATACATCTCGTTAAATTGCTGGTGATCCTTGATAAATCCGGAACCGGCGGATATGGTCGACAACTCCCCTTTATAATGGCATTCGCCACAGAGCGCCGAGCTGCGGTCAATGGTCATCGGATTGTCATATGGCCGCGTGGCATGAAGCTGGCCGGGACCGTGGCAGCGCTCGCACTGGACGCCGTCAAACGCCCAGGTACCGACAATACTGTCTTTGCCGTTCTGGTGTCCCTCCGCCTGATATCCGGTTGTATGGCAGGCCGCGCAGGTGTATCCTTCGACCCCATTGGTGGACCCGTCATAATCATGCAAGGCCGCATCGCCGGAATAAAATGTCCGGTCATGCCCTTTAAGCACGCCACCGGTTTGGGCGTCGGTGAAATTGGCCTTCCACCAAAAGCCGCCGATCACCCGGTCGATAGCAGCCCAGCCCAGGTCGGACGGTTTCTCGAGAGCCGTCACGAAATCCGGGTAATGCCCGGCCTGCTGAACCGAATCTGCGGCGTTGACCATATGCGGATGGCCGGTGTTTTTGAAGGTGGTGTAGATATCGGAGTGGCACGCTTCGCAGGCCGAACTGCCGATATAGGTGCCCCGCTGGGCCGCCGGCACCACATTGGTGACCTGATTGGTTACTTTCCGTTCACATCCTGCCCCCAAAACAAGAATCAGGGCCAAACAGCATGCAACGAATTTGCCGTACTTCATAAGCACTCCCTCTAAAAGGCAAATCCCTTTATTATGTTAATTGTGACTATATTGCCGGTGTAATACTGGTTCGAGACCAGAAAATCATCGTAATTAACCGCCTGGTATCTGACTTCCAGCGAATAGGCTTGCGGGAAATGATAAGCGGCGGCAATCGTCACGCCGAATTTCTCGAGATCGACCCGGCGACGGCTGCGGTAATAGGTCCCCCCCAGCTCCAGCTGGATATTTTTATATTCGCGAGGAGAAATAAATCCGGTGACGACATGATCCGAGAATTCAAAGTGATCGGCAAGAGCTGGTGTCCGGTTTTCGAATTTCCCCAGATAGTAGGAATACGTGACTGACAGCGTGCCGTAGTCCTCCCTGGTCAGATTCAAAGCCGCCGTGGCTGCTTTATAATCCACGCGGGTGCCGATGTTATCATTGGTCCGCTGGCGCCCCTGATAACCAAGCGTCAGATCGCCCCATTTTTCCTGTCGGTACGTCCCGCTGATCTGATAGCGGGTATAATCTTCATCACCCAATAAGGTAGCGCCGGTTTTGATATTTTTCGAACGGGTCGATGTCCGGGCACGAGCAGAAAAATGATCGTTATACCGGAACCATCCCGAGGCGAGAAACCCATTGGAAACGGCGCGATCGACCAGATCATCGCTGATGCGGTTTTCATATCCGATCCGAAGACCGCCATATTTGGGCCAGGTGTGGCTGATAGTCGCGGTGTTGACAGCATTATCCGTCTCGGTACCGTTACTTGTCTGCCGGGTCCGGGCAAACAGGATTCGATAGTCAAATATCAATCGATACGGCAGATATACTTTGGTGGCCCCCCAGCCTTGATGGGTCGTCAACTCCGCCGCCGATCCGTCCAGTTTGTCCTGCCGGTAATTATACCCTCCGGCCAGCGTTATCCAATCGTAACGGGGAACGGGGGCCGACGCTGCCAGCGATAGCTGGTCGGCATTACGGCTTATCGACCCGGCGTTATCGGTAAATGAAAAATGGCGATACTCAACCCGCCCTGACCCCTGAGTAAAATAACTCTCCGCCCCTGCAGAAAATTCGGTTTGTGTATAATCGACGGCCGCGATGATGGTATCATTGACCGGCGACAGAAGAGAATAGTCATCGCCATGTTTCGCCGACTGCGAAAATCCGCCAAACAGCTTGAAATGGGCATTCGGCGCAAATGATGCGTTCGCTCCCGTCGATTGACGGCGCGTGAAATAGCGACCGTCAAAATCATATGTGCGTCGATACTGATTGTTGTATGCCGTCAGACTGAAAAGCCCCGGCTTCGACGCGGTCGCGGTCAGATTGCGATTATTGAGCGTGATATTTTTCAGGTCGGCCGTGAAATTCAGACCGTTTGGCGTTAGATAGCGGAAATCTTCGAGAGAAAACGCCGCCCCTTCATAGAGATTGTAGGTCTCCTGATTAACACCGAGGTTGCCGGTTTCGTCAAGAATGACATAGCCGATCTTGGCCCTGCCGCTGCCGTCGGCCCAGGCATTGTCACTGATAGAGATTATGGCCATCAGACCCAAAATACCGGCTGCTATATATCTGTATTTCATAGTCAGTTCCCTCAGCGATTTGGGCTGTGACAGCCGGAGTTAAAACAGTTGCCGCCCATTTTGGCCGGCAGATTCGGGTCCAAAAAGAGATTGCCGGTATAGGAACCATGCGTCTGCGTATGGCAACTCTGGCAGGAATTGTTGCTCCAGACCTGGTCCCAGAGTGCGCCATGGTTGCGGGTGACATGCTCGATATGGCAGCTCTTGCACAAATGGTTGCCCGGTTGTTTCAAAAGGTGATCGTTGTCGCTGCCGTGCGGCTCGTGACATTCGATACAGCCGTTGCCGTCAACCGTATAGGCGACGGTGGCATCGTGTTCATAGGGGAATGGACCGCTTTTATCCTGATGGCATGCCTTGCAAGTACCGTTCAAATCGTACGCCAGCCGATCATCCTGCCGCTTCACGAACCGATGGCAATTGAGACAGGTCAGGGTTCCTTGCATAACCGGATGGTTGGAACGGCTGCTGAATTTGGTGCGGATGGCGCTGTGGCAGCGCAGGCAAAATTCGGCTTTGGTGTCCAGCAGTTGCCCTTTGACGGTCCCATGGACTTTATGGCATTCGCCGCATTTCATCTCCTGCACGGCGTGGACGTCGAAACCGAAATTGTCCAGGTCGGCATGGGCGGTATGGCATGTCGTGCAGAGCGCAACCGCATCATGACCTGTCAGGTTGGCCGGGTTGCCGATATTTTCTTTTGATGGATCTTGAATATGCACCTGAGCGCCGCTGTGACAACTGACGCATGCGACTGTCGTGGAGGATTTGGCCGATTCCGACGCCAGCCGATGAGGTGTGGCGGCCAGCGTTTTGTCCATACCCTCATGACATTCCAGGCAGGTCTTATCCTCGATAATATCCTGAGCGGAAATCATGGCTGCAGTCAGGAGAGTCAACCAAATGGTGATAACCACTATATGGCCGACAGGTCTGCCACGAAATTGATATGTAAACCGCACTATTGTCCCCTAATATATCTTATTTATCGTTTTCCTATTTTTCGGAAAACAGGATCGAATCTGTAGTCAAATCGGTCGAAAACTGCACGAATTATCTTCTTTTATTCGAGAAACTCCATGTCCGACAATCGACTTGAAAATGCCGTACTGCTATCACCCTGAAACATAACGGATTATTCTGACCATTATAGACTCCGCCGATCCATGATTTGACTCGGTATGGGATTGTCTCAGTATGAAACAACTGACCCCAAAATCGGCATTTTTGTGAGGAGAAAGGTATACGGCCGGGGAAATTCAGCGTCAGGATCATGCTTAGTCGATAGTTGCATATCCGACTCCTGTGAATTATGTTTGGTCAAATTCCCGATGAATGAAGAGAATAAGTGAGATTTGTCGGAAGCTTGACTGAGCGAGAATTTATACCATGATTGAGGGAAGCAGCGGCACCTTATGGAATTGCATTTGAATATGCAGACATATCTCCGCAGACTCATGAGGAGCCATTGCTCTCAGTTTTTCACGGATTCTGCCGTTGCCGTTTGGGACCGGACACAAATTCATTTTGTGACGCTGAGTCAAGCTGCGGACATGCGCGAACGATGTATTGCAATCCCTATCGATATTACCACTGAACGGGCACCCCAAAAGCCATATTCGGTCGCGTTCAACGGCACCGATGTTGCGATCTGGAATCAGGTCCCCCGCCCCGATGCGACCGGCTGGCGATCATTCCCCGATGAAAGCCGCCCGCTGTGGTACTGTCATGACTCAGGGACTTTAATTCCGGCCTGGAATCTGTATGCCAATAGTATTGACCTTCTGACTATGAGAGAGGAACAGCAAAGCCGCCTGCGCGACCGCCACGGGCGGTTTGTCGCAGCCTTCAGTCCCAGAAAAAATGCCGGACTGCTTGAGACACCCGCTTTCAACGATGCGGTTGCCGTCTTGATGGGAGCCGCATTGGGACTGGCGGCCGGGGAAATGCCCCACCTTGATTTGCCCAGCATGATCAAACCGCCGGTGATCGTCCTGTCTCATGACTGCGATATTCTTCTCGGGAATGATTTCTGGACCCAGCTGGCCCGCCTCTATCGCCTCGTCGAACCGCTGAGGCGATTCCGGCCACCGCGATTGTCCAATCTACGCTCGATATGGCACAATGCCCGGAGTCCGAGGAAATACTATTTTGACAGCATTTCCGCACTGATCAATATGGAAAATCAGCGTGGTTTCAAATCGACCTTTTATCTACTCAACGGTACCGGAGGTCGGTACGGCGCCCGCAGCGGGACGCTTATCTTGCGTGAGGTGATCCCGCTTGTGCCTGAAGGCTGGAACATTGGCATGCATTACAACTACGATACCCATCTTTCGGCGGACCGTTTTGAAAGCCAAAAAAGGGAATTGATTGAAATCTTCGGCAGAGAAATCCACGCCGGGCGGGCGCATTATCTGAGGCTCGACCCGGAACGGTCATTCAGGTTTTGGAGCGAACGAGGCATCGAGATTGACGAATCCGCCGGATATCCGGACAAAGTCGGGTATCGGTGCGGCATCGCCGGATGTTTTGCTGTGCTTGATTCCGTCACCGGCCGGGAGACGGATATGTGGGAAATCCCGATGACGGTCATGGATACCACCCTGCTGGAGCAATATGGGGCCGATGCCCTTGGGCATTTTGAATCAATGCTGCGGCATCTGGCAGCGGTTGGAGGCGCATTAACCCTGAATCTGCATACCGGTATGATAGACAATCCGGAATATCCGGAGTCGCCGGGTTATTATAACAGTCTGCTCGATGTCTGCCACGAGATTGGCGTTACTTCCATGACGGCTACCGAATTGGCCAAAGCGATCAAGGATGGTTATTCGCAGAAGTCATAGGGCGCGTCAATAGCTGCACAATACAAAAGCCCCGCGGGGTTGCCGCAGGGCTTTTTTGTCTGATGACATGAAATTGACTGATGTAGCGCTTACCGTTTCGCCGGCGGGCCGGGATACGGCGGCAGCACAATCGGATGCTCTTTGATCTGCTTGGTAATATATTCGATCGCTTTATCAAGCTGATCATCATATCCCTTGGCCGCCCGATCCGGGGTATTGTCCACCACCATATCGGGATCGACACCATGGTTTTCCATGATCCACTTGCTTTCGAGGCTGTAGGTTGTGAACTCCGACACGGTGGCATAACCGCCGTCAGCCAGCGGCCGGAAACCGCGAATGCCGACAACCCCGCCCCAGGTCCGCATACCCATCACCGGCCCCAACCCTAACAACCGGAAGAAGTACGGGAAATTATCGCCGTCAGAGGTCGAGAACTGGTTGGCGAGCGTGATCATATGAGCATTAACCGCATCGCCGGGGTCAAAATCCGAGGCAAAGTTGCGGGAGACACTGACGCCGGTTACCTTGCGGCTGAGGCGATCCAGAACCAACCGCGACACAAAGCCGCCGCCGTTGTAACGGACGTCAATGATCAGTCCTTCCTTACGGATCTGATTATAGAACATCTTCATGAATTTGACCAGCCCTGCACCGCCCATGTCGGGAATATTGATGTAGCCGATCTTCCCGCCCGAGACGGAGTCGACATAATGGCGA
>Ga0055513_10000020_pt1 | contig 13419 bp, 7 predicted proteins | sample WestPond_TuleB_D_FD_57973 | JGI IMG/M metagenome (GOLD analysis project Ga0055513, IMG submission 57973) | Wetland microbial communities from the San Francisco Bay, California, USA, that impact long-term carbon sequestration - WestPond_TuleB_D2 | ecosystem: Environmental > Aquatic > Marine >...
TGGCCGGCGGCCATTGATTCATCATATCATCTTGATTCGGCAATGGCGTACTATGGGTCCCGGGATCCCAATAGCGGGCTGGGCGCTTTCTTTCACGACGCCATTCGCAAAGCCTATTCCATCGATAGCGGCGGGTTGGATTTCCGGGACGCGCGAGGACGTAAGAAGGCAGTCATCCTGTTTCATGCCGGCGCCGACCGGCAGACCAATCTGTCGTTTTCGGCTACGGATACTCCGTACGACCTGTATACCGGCTTCGCCACGTTTGATTCCGCCAATTGGGTGAAGCTCGCGCAGGATACGGTCGTTGAAGGGGTCATCATGCCGGAAACGATGACGCAGGACAACCGCATCACCTGCATGAACTCGGTCATGGCCCATGAATTCGGCCATCAACTCGGCCTGGTGGACATATACAACACCGGGTCAAATCCGCCGCTTTCCGAGGTGGGCAATTTCGAACTCATGGACAATAACGCGTCCAACGTCGGCGCACAATTTGATAATTACGGGGTCACCGCCTTCGGCACCGTGCCGGTATTTCCTTCCGCCTGGTCGCGGGCCTTTCTCGGCTTTGATGATGTCGTTGAATACAAGGAAGGGACCAATATCCCGTTGGCGGCGGTCTATATGCGCACCAACAAAGTTAAGATCGCCAAAATTCCGATTACATCGACGGAATATTATTTGCTCGAAAACCGCCGCTCCGATATCACCCATGAAGTTGAAGGGCTTCAACAGGACAAATCCACCAATGTGATCCTTTGGCCTGCCAGGCGGGATCAACTTATTGATTCAATAATATACCCTGTTCCCCAATATGACCTTTATCTGCCCGAGGGTACCACGGGCATTGCCGTTTGGCATGTCGATGAGATGGCGGCGACCATGAATTATGACCCATACAGCGGCTTTACCAATAATTTTGACGCCAATACCCTTCAATGGGATCGCTTCCGCCGCTTTCTCAGTATCGAAGAGGCCGACGGCAATATCGAATTCGGCGGCAATTATCAGAGCGGCACCGGGGTCAAAGAGGACCTGTTCTACCAGGGCAACAACACTCAATTCAGCGATTTCACCAACCCGCCCGCGATTTCACATGACCAGGGATATACGCATATCAAAATCTCGAACATTTCCGCCCCCGATACCGTCATGACTTTTGACGTCACTCGGGAGCAGATGGCCTCCGGTTATCCCCGCCGGGTCGCCATTCCATCAAATCCCAATCTGCCGCCGGTAGCGGCGCGACTCAACAGCGCCGGAAATCTTGATAGTACGGGTAGCGAAGTGATTTTTGCCGTCTCGAAAAACAAGCTGCTGGCTATCCGCACCGACGGCCGGGATTTCCTGGATACGTTGGGAGCCTATCCGGACAATGATACCCTGATTGATGTCCTCAAAGCCACCACAGCCGTGAATAACGACCGGCCGATCGACACGGCTTTTGCCCCAATGCCGGTATTCGCTGACGTGGTGGGACAGGTATCCACATCGCCGGTTGTGGCACAATTCCGTCCGGATACCACTGTTGTGTCGGATACCACCATTGTGCTGGTAGGGACATCTTTGGGGAGTGTTTTTTCCTATTTACCGTCTGCCAACAGCTCAGGCATCCCCGGCATTTATCGAGCTCAGCTGTTTCATATTGTTGCGGCTGGCGGCGCCGGGGCGGTCAAGCAGATCCTGCCTGACTATGCCAACGGAATTATTCGCATTATATATGCCAACGATGATATCGTCTCAGCCCCCTGGGACACGACCGCGAATTTCCCCACAATCGATTCCACGTATCGATGGCACTTTTCAGGAACTGCCGTGGGTGCCTGTCGCATTGCGCACGGCCTTGCTTACCTGATCGAAAACGATTCCGGAAGCATACTCTATCAACTTCGGGATGTTTCTCCGGCCAACGCCAGGGATTCCTTCGTTCAAGCCAGCCAGTTCATTCCTGAAAAAGGCTTTCATGCGCCGGTCGCCACAGACTTTGAACGCGACGGTGTTGACGAAGTAGTGCTTCTTTCCCGTAGCGGCCACATCTTGAGCTATCATCTCTCCACAACCGGAATCACTCCGTATTCGTCGTTTGACATTCATACCGGCGACACCGCGGCCGCTGGCCCCGCGCTGGCCGATTTCGAGGGTAACGGTCATGCCGATCTGATCGTGCCCGGAACCAACAAGATTTATGCGTACGCCTGGAACGGTGTCCCGGTCAATGATTTCCCGCTGTCCATCGATAACGGCTATCCCGGCCAGTTTGTCATCACGTCCCCGTTGGTCACCGATATCGACGGCGACGGGCGGCCGGATATTGTAGCCGCCACGTTCGATTCTCTGACACACACGCGGACAATCGCAGCGAGAATTATTGATAACAGTGTTGTGCCCCCAGATACGACGGATACGACCCTGACTTATTATTATTACAATTACTTCAGCCGTATCTACGTCCTGTCGCCCGGGCAGTTCCGCGTCGCCGGTTCACCCTACGAGGCGGGAGCCTTTGGCATCCGTCGGTTGGAAGATACGGTAATCGGGGTGGCGACACCGTTGCATTTGAAATCAGGCGCAGCAGGCCTTTTGGTGACGATGGGGGCCGACGGGTGGCTTAACGCCTGGACCTGTGGCTGGAACAACAGTCGGGCCCAGTGGCCGATGGCGCATCGCACGCCGGATGGATCAGGGTATTTCCCGCTGGACAGCATCGGTGCCGACAAGCCGTTGGCGGATTTTTTGCCGAAAGCGAGATTTTTCGGCTACCCCAATCCGGCGATCGGCGACAAGACCACCATTCGTTTCTATCTCTCGCAGCCGGCGGCGGTGACGCTGACGATTTTTGATGCGCTCGGCGATAAAGTCTGGGAGACGGCCCTTGATATTCCCGCCGGAAATCAGGACAACGATGTGGTCTGGAACGTGCATGACGTCGCTTCCGGTGTGTACCATTGCCGGATCAAAGCAGTGGCTCGGAGCGGTGGTCAGGAAGCAGTGGTCATCAAACCTATCGCAGTGGTGAAATGAGGGAGGTCATAACGGTGTCCGGTTACGCGAAAATAATTTTGATTGCAGCTGTGATGGCGATAGTCGCCGCCACGCCTTCCTCTGCCCAAATACCATCAACCCGCACCGGGGCGCCATTTATCATGGCGAAATCGAGTCCGACAGTTTCCTCCCTTATGCAGCAGATGCAGGCCGACAATTCTCTTCTGGCCCAGTCGCCCAAAGAGGGGGATAAGCCCCCCAGCTTTGATATTCGCTCAGGGAAAAAACAGACCGCTACGCAGGTAACAACCGGCAAAAAGAGCCCCATAAAAGCCTTTGTCCTTTCAGCGATTATTCCCGGCGCCGGGCAGTTGTACACCGGATCAAAAGTCAAAGCCGCTCTCTTTTTCGGTCTTGAGGCTCTGGCCTGGACCGGCAACCGGTATTACCACAACCGGGGGGACCAAAAGACCAATGACTTCAATATTTTTGCCAGGACCTACTGGTCGGTGGCGAGGTACGATTCGTTTCTGGTGCGCAATCATCTGGATGACCCGGATTCTGCCACAGTCTTCGGCCATCATTTGCCGTCCAACCCTGAGGATCAGCAGTATTACGAGATGATCGGCAAGTACAATCAGTTTGTCTTCGGCTGGGATGATGTCGACACCGTCGCCACCCCATATTCGCCCCGCACCAATGTCGACAAAGCCTATTCGGCTCATCGGCTTCATTATGAAGATATGCGCCATTTTGCCAACAGCCAGTACAACTATGCTCGCGCCTTTCTTATCGCTGCCATGGTCAACCATTTGGTGGCCGGTGCTGAGGCCGCTTTGTCGGCATCACGCCATAATCGCCAGGCGGAGGAGCTTACCAACCGGGTGACGATTAACGCCTATGCAGCCAGATCCGACTTTGGCTACTTCCCCATGATCACCATGACATGCAGGTTTTAATCATGATAAGCCGAATGATAATAATCGTTGCCGTTTGCCTGGCCGCCGTCGGTACCGTGTGGGCCGACAACGTGACTTTACCGCAAACGACCCAATTGTTACTGCCTCCGGTATCGGGCAGCATAATGGCTGTCAGTCAAAACAAGCCGGCTACCATTGACATGTCCCGGAAAACCGGCAAACAGGTCAAAGGCGACATCTCCCTTAAAAAAGCGATGCTCCTTTCTATTCTTCTGCCTGGAGCCGGGGAATATTATTCAGGAGCCAAGGTGCGTGGCCAAATCTTTATGGGTATTGAAGCGGCCGTCTGGCTCGGTTTTGCCGCCTACCGGGTGTACGGCGGCTGGAAAAAGGACGATTATCAGGCGTACGCCGCCGCGCATGCCGGTGTCGACAACTCCGGGAAGAATGCTGATTTTTACGATTGGATCGGCTTCTACGACAATCGCAACGAGTTCAATCAACTTGGCCGCCTGTATTATCCTGAACGATCCTATATGCCCGATACCCGGGCATATAGCTGGCAGTGGGATTCCCCGGCCAACCGTCTCCAGTACAAAAACATCAAAGATATGTCCAAAGCCGCATTTCGCAATTCGACTTTCATGATCGGCCTGGCGATCGCCAACCGCGTGATTTCAAGCATTGATACCTACCGGACGGTCAAGGCGGCGCAAAATCGGCTGGCCTCGCTGTCCAATATCGAAGGGTATCATGTTTCGCTTTCACCGCGACCGTTTGGCGCCAATCCCGGCTTTTCAGTGGCCGTGTCTCGGAAATTCTGATCATGAGGCCTCTTCTTTTTCTGATCACCGGGTTGTGCCTTTTCATCTCCTGCAAACCTCAATCCAATGTGAATGCGTCGGAATCGCGGGCCCCGGTCAAAGTCCCCGTACGACTTTCCTTTGAGCGTGAAATATCCGGAAAACTGCTTGGTTTCGATCTGAAGCGACCCAGCGGTCTGGCTGTCGATCCCCAACAGGATCTGTTTATCGTTGATGCCGGAAACCATCGCCTGATCAAACTGGATAAATCACTGGAGCCGGTCAAAGACTATGGCGGTTTCGGCGCCGGTATTGGCCGTTTCAACAACCCCTCCGATGTGACCATCGACCGCGGCCTGAATCTGTATCTTCTGGACGCCGGCAACCACCGGGTCGTGCGCCTGGACATCAACCTCAATTATGTAGATGCCATCCAGCCGGAAGATGATCCGCGAGCGGTCATAAATAATCAGGGACTGTTGACCGGTGTCGTGGTTTCACCGATCGGTGAGATAACGGTCGCCGACTCCGATAACTCCCGGCTTATCCGGCTCGATAATTTTAATCGCTTCAGCCGCTATATCGGTGATTTTTCCTATGGCAAAGGGGCATTGCAAACCCCCCTGCGGCTGGCGATCGATCGCGACGGGGAACTTTTTGCCGCCGACGCCGGCAATGCGCGTATCGCAGTGTATGATGACTACGGAAACTTCCTGCACGCATTCGGCGCCGATACCCTCAATTATCCGGCGTCTGTTTGTGCGGCTCCCAACGGGATCATCTGGGTCGGCGATCAACAATTGAATCTGGTAATGGCATTTTCCTCCGACGGCCGTTTGTTATTTTCTACTGCCGACGCCGGCGGTCAGGCAGATCATTTTTCGCACATTGAAGCAATAACATCAGCTCCGGACGATCTTTTATATCTGGCCGACAGTGGCAATAATCGGGTAATGGTATACCGCATACTTTATGAGGATAATCGATAGGAGGCACGTCCTCCTTCTGGCCCGGGTTTGTATCCCGGTCATCATAAGTATCGGCGCGGCGACATCCGCCGCCTCAGCCGGCGTTACATCAAAATCATTCCCCGTCGCCCAATCGACGCCAATCATAGAGACCGCCCTTTTTCCGGCCGCATTTGGCTCCGATACGGTCTTTTGCGGCGGCCAACTGCTGAGTCCCGGCGTACAATACAGCTTTAACCCCCTGACCGGCCGTTTGTCACTCAACGGCAATGTCCCCTGTGACAGTATCACCGTGCAGGTCTTTCTACTCCCGAAATGGGTGGCCTCGGGGCTGGGAAATCCGGTGCCGCCCGGCAGGAAACCGCTGAGGATCGAGACCGGGGTCCAGGCCATGCCGCCATCCTCGCCCAGCAGCGAGCAAAAGATCACTCTCTCGGGAAACAAATCATTTCAGTTTGCGGTCGGCCGTACCGGCGATGGTCAGTTTTCCCAGGGGCTGAATCTTGATTTCGATGCCCTGCTGTCGCCCACTCTGCACCTGCGGGGAGCCGTTTCCGATCGGCCGACGGCCGGGAGCCAATATTCGGCCGGCGAGGGAGGCACTACTCTGATTTCCGAACTGGACAAATATTTCTTTGAAATATCCGGCACGCACGTCACCGCCCAGGGAGGGGATATTACCGTCGGCAACAGCCGCTTCCTGCCATCCAAACGGATCAAGGGTGTTCTGGGCGCATACGTTTCCGATAACATAAATCTCTCAGCCGATGTCGGACATCCGGCCGGCCGGTTCGCATCACTGGCTTTCAACGGTATCGACGGCCGACAGGGGCCGTATCAGATTGCTGTCAACGGTCTCCCGGTCTCCGTTGTGCCCGGATCGGAGAAGGTGTACCTCGACGGCCGCCTGCTGGATGGGGGAGCCGGCAAATATTACCAGATTGAATACCCGGCCGGCCGCATTACCTTTGCCCCCGGAACCCTTATAACTGCCCGCAGCCGGATTGAGGTCGATTTCGAAGCCGCCGAGCGTGATTATCAGGAATCGATTTATGATTTCGCCTCCAACATTCAAATCAAAAGCAAAGCGGTTCGGTTAAGTGTGGGCGGTCGACGGGAAACTGATGATAAAAGTAGAATGCAATTCGGCTCTCTGACATCATCGGATATTGATATTATCAAGGCTGCGGGTGATTCGGCCGGCCGGGCAGTAACAAGCGGCGCCGTGGCCGCCACCGGCGGCGATTACCATCAGGTCTCAGATTCATCCGGCCAACATTATCAGTATGCTGGCAAGGGGCTTGGTGAATATCAGGTGACCTTTACATTTCTCGGAACCGGCAAAGGGGATTATCATTATCTCGGCGATGGTGTCTATCAGTTTGCCGGGAGCGGCCTTGGAGAATTCTCTCCGGTTGTGTATCTGCCTCTGCCGGGACGCACCGACCTCTACTTTTCCTCACTCGAAATTTCTCCATATCGGGGCGGACGTATTCTTCTGGATTACGGGGGGAGCAATCAGGACAACAATTTGTTCTCCTCACGTAATGACCGGGATAACATGAAGAGCCAGTTTTCGGCGAGCGTCTCGCATGCCGATTCGCTGCGTGAAGCCGGTATTGACTATCTCTTCCGGCAAAAGGATTATTCCCCGTCAACCCGGCTGGAAGCGGCCGACTTTGCCCGCATCTGGGGCATCGGCGGTCAACCGGTATCAGCCGACGAGACCCGGCTGAATGCCAGATCAAAATGGAAAATCTCCGATAACCGGGCGGAACTGGAGTATGGGCTTCTTCACTATAAAAAACTCCTCCAGTCGTATCGCACCGCTTTTGCGCTGCATCTGTGGGACAGTCATTTTATCAGTCCCCGCGGCCTTTATCAGATGGGCAGTTCCCGCCGCCTCGATACCCTTAGCGGCAACGGCCTATTCGAAAAACAGAGCGCCGGGTTTTCCTTCAAAGCCCTGAAACCGGTTCGCATCGATTTCGACTATGATCGCGAGCTCTCGAAAGATCGTCTGACCGATTCGGCGACCGCTGACAAATATCAGGAATACAAAGGGACGTTGTTCTTTCGAAATACTGTTCTGGAATTTTCCGATCGGACCGATTATTCAGGCGGCATCACTCTGGTCAAAGGGCCGCGGATGGACAAGCTTTCTCTGAGCTCCGATGAAACTCTTGGTCGGCTGCGCCTGACTATTTCCGGAACATGGCTCAGTCAAAAGCGGCTGAATTCGGATCGTGATAATTTGAACCAATATCTCTATCAGACGGCGCTTCGATACGCTGCGGGCGGGGGATGGCTCACCGCACAGGCCGATTATCGCCAGAATCGTCAGGGAAATTTCGCCGGCGGGTATCGCTATCTTCAGGTCAATCCCGGAGAGGGAAACTACCGCTTCGAAAACGGTCAGTACCTCTATGATCCGGCCGGCGATTATATCCGTCTGCGTGAGGATTTGGGAACCGAATCATCATCCAGCGTCGGAGAAAAAAGCCATACCATCACACTCTATCCGGGGCGGCTGGCGACCCTCAAAAGCTGGAAACCGGTCCTGTCGCAAATGGCATTTCGTCTCCGAACGGAAGTGACCGAGGAAATCCCCGGAAAAGATCCCCATACTCTCGCCTGGATATTGCCCTGGACCAGCCACTCCGGTCTGGAATATGCCCGCCGTGCCCGACAGGAGGCTTACTCGGTACTGCTATTCCCCAAAGTCAATTTCTATTTTATCAATTTCGATTATGCGGAAAATCTGGAAGAGCAGGATTTGGGGGCGCAGCTTTATCATGATCGCAAGGCGTACAAAATCGAATTAAAAGAGCAGGCGGCGCCGCAAATTTTGACACAGCAAATCTGGCAGCATTACCGTGAAAAAGAAACCGGCGGCGGCTATCCGGCGCTCTTCCTGAAGCGGAACGACCTCACAATCGGTCTAAGCACCACTCAGAATATGATGCAAATTACGGCTCAGGTCGGCTATACCGTCTTTTCGGATATCTATTCCGACGGCCTCGGCTCCGGCCTGCTTTTTCTCACGGAAACAGTGCTGCGTCGGCCGCATCGCGGCGAAATTCGGGGACGGATCGAGCTCCGGTCGCTGGTTGCACAAAGACCGTTTGACCAGCCGGAGTTTGTCGTGACCGACGGCAACCGCTTCGGAAAATCGCTGGTGGCGGTCCTGACCGCCAATTATGATCTGGGGCAGTCGCTGCGGCTGACCGCCAATTTCAGCGATCGGGTCTATGAAAATCATCCGGCGGAATTTGTCGGACGAGGAGAGCTGCTTGTCAAGTTTTAGCCGACAGTGTCTATTACTGGCGTTGCTCTGGCTCGGCTGCCGTGCCGCGATTGCCGGGAATGTTGTGCGATTTGCCGGCAGCGACATTGATAATAATTTGAGATTTCAGATTCAGGCAAAGCTCCATGCCATCGCACCTGCCTCCGCCAATGATTCAATCATCGCTCTTTTGTCGGATGTCGGATATCTATCCGCACGGGTCAACCGGCTGGGCGATACCATAATCATTGATCCGGGACGGCGCTATCTTGTCGGTAATCTCAAAGCGATAGTTGTCACCGCTACCGGCGACGTGGTCGAAAAGGGGATCGACCATCCGTACGGATTGGCGGCGTCAAAATCGTCGATAGATCAGATTCGTCAGGAGATTATTGAACAGTATCAACACGACGGATATTACTTCGCCTCCCTTGGCATCGATAGCGCTCGCATTGGCGATGGTGTTCTGGACTTGACCTGCCGGATCATCACCGGCCCGGTGGTGCATATAAATCGAATCACGTTTTCGGGACTGCGGCATACCGACACCGCCTTTGCACAAAATCTGTCGGGCTTGAAACCGGGCGATCCGTTTACCCGGACCAATCTTCTTCTGGCGACCCGTCGATTGGAAAACGCGGAATTTCTTCAACAGGATTCATCCCCGGCCATTTTCCCCAACGAGGTGTACGACCGGGTTGACTTGGAATATTTCCTGTCCGAGCGCAAAAGTAGTCTTCTGGAATTGGCCGGGGGACTGGTGCCCCGGCAGGGAAGCCGTCCGGCGGATTTTATCGGTCGAATTCATCTGCAGTCGCAAAACCTCTTCGGCTCCGGACGGAAATTCAACTTCTTGTTCGACCGCAAGGATCGCTATTCCTCCCAGACCGATTTTTCATTTGCCCAACCGCTTTTCATCCCGGATCATCTGGAACTGTCAACCCATCTTTCCCAGGTCAAATATGATTCGTCATACCATTCGTTTACCCTATCAGGCGCAGTGGCGCTTTTCACCGCCGCCGGCACCCGATTAACCGGCGAGGTCTCCTGGACCAAAACCGAACCGCAGAGCCAATTTCTGGAACGTGTCCGGACGCTGGCGGCGACGGCCGGTTATAACTGGACCTCGCTTGATTATCCCTCCAATCCCCGAACCGGCCGCACCCTGCATTTTACGCTCTCGTATCTGCGCCGTTCAATTCCACCGGATTCAGCGACGACCCAGGCAAACGACAATGAGAGCATGTTTTCCCTGGGAGCCGATAATTATATCCCCTTGGCACGCGCGCTGGTTTTGCGCGTCAATATGTCGGCCAAAGTGCGGATCACAGCCCGTGACCTTTTGGACTATTCCGAGGAATTCAAAATGGGCGGATACGGCTCCCTTCGTGGTTACCGGCAAGATCAGTTTTCAGGGCGACGGGTGGCACTGGGTCAGACTGAACTGCGGTTGCGCCCCGGAAAGCTCTTTGCCCTGTATGGCTTTGCTGATATCGGCTATGTCTATACCAAGCAGGAGGTCGCCCTTGGAGTTGTGAGCGGGCAATCGCTGACCCGTTTCGGCTCCGGAGCGGGAATGTATGTCGGAGGGGATACCGCCCGCCTGACCTTTGAAGTCGGCTGGGGGAAGGGGGATCATCTCAGTGACGGTAAACTGCATCTGGGGTTGGCGACATTATTTTAACTTGTTGCCGCGACAGTTCCTTCCCTAATTTGACCTCGTGCATCAAATCATCGCGTATCTTCGGCTGATCCGACCCCACAATTGCGCAATCGCTGCCGTAGGCGTTTGGGTGGGGCAGTACCTTTTGCCCGTCCGTAATGAATCCGCTCCCGATATCGCCGCCATGCTGGCCGCGTTTCTTATTTGCGGCTTCGGCAATATCCTCAATGATATACTGGATATCGACTCCGATAGGATCAATCACCCGCATCGCCCGCTGCCTTCAGGCGCGGTCAGTACGACCGGAGCTTGGATTGGAGCAGGTGCTCTGCTGGCTTTTGCGGCATACGTTCTCTTCCTGCTTACAGCTTTTGGCCGCGCGATATGCATCGGCGCGATTTTAGTTCTCATATTATATAATTATAGTCTCAAACACCGCCCTTTTGTCGGCAATCTGCTTGTCTCGCTTCTGGCCGGTTTGACTTTTATTCTCGGAGGGGCCAGGGGAGGAGCCGGTGTAGCGCTGGCTTTGCCCGGCCCGCTGATCCCGGCCGCATTTGCTTTTCTCATGCATTTTGGCCGGGAGATTATCAAAGATATTCAGGATATGGCCGGCGACAATGCCTCCGGCAGCCGGACGGCTCCGGTGCGATATGGCATGACAGCATCGCTGATATCGGCATATATTACCTACCTCCTCTTGATCGCCTCAACGCTGGCCGCCTACCTTATCGGTTGGTTTTCGATATCATTCCTTTATATCAACCTGGCCTGTCTCTATCTGCCGATTCTCCTGCAATTTGTCTGGTTGGGATACCGTCCAACAAGCGCCAAATGTCAGACCGTTTCGTTTCTCTTGCGATTGGAAATGCTTCCCGGATTGGTCGCCTTAATCGTCGGGCGAAAATTCTGAATGCTGCTTAGGAAATCCCGATACCGGGTTTGCTTTTTAACAAATTTTATGAAAACCTTTCGGCCCTAACTGAGTATAAATCATCCTGAGCAGGTAACTGATTGCTATTGACCAAAGTGCGGAAATGCTTTTTATTGGGCGACACATATGAAAGCGGTCTCTCTATCTGCCGTAATTGGTCTTACGGTTGTATTCCTATGTCTGACGGTTGACGCATTTTCGGCCGGACAAATAAGTGTCTCAGCGGTTGTCAGCCGGGGCTCTATCCCCTTTGAGGGAATCGATACCCTGACCGTCTCCCTCAACTGGGTCGGCGAGCCGTTTCAGTATGTCATCGATAGCTTTCCGATGCCTGCCATGGAAAAATTCAAAATCCTCGGGTCATCATCAGCGACCTCGACTGTTCCAACTGCAGGCGGCGAGGAAACCCATCGGACCTTTATCTATGTCCTCAGTCCGGTCGACTACGGCACCGGGGTGATAGCGCCTCTCAACCTGACCGCCAAAAACAGGACCACCGGGGAAATGACCGAGCTGAATACCGGGCGGATAACCATTGAAATCGCCAAGCCTCTGCCGGTGTCGAAAAACAAAATCCCGAGTTTTGTCATAATATTAGGGGCGATTTCGGCCGTCATAATCATGGCCGCCATTGCCGGATTTTTGGTCCTGCGGAGCAAGAAACGCCCGGCGGAGGTTGCCGCTCCCCAATTGCGGTACATCGATGCCCTCGACGCCATCAAAAAAGAGACCATTTCGGATCGCAAGCTGTTCTATTCCCGCCTGTATCGCCTGCTTCTCCAGTTTATCGAAAAGGAACGGGGACTGGCGGTTTCGGGTAAAACCGGAGAAGAGGTCATCGGCATCGTTGCTTCTCTGTCCTCGGAAAATGAGCGCAGTTCGTTTACCGCCTGGCTCCAAAAAGCGCTGGAAGAAAAGTATCTGCCCGACATGCCCTCATCGGGCGAGGTGGAAAACAGCTACAATGCAGTTCGGAAATTTTTCGAAAGCATGTCAAGATAATATATAGATTGGAGGATCGATGGATCTCGACATCAGACAGATTCAAGAAGAAGTTGAGAAGAAATCGAAGTTTCTCGAACAGCTGACCGGCCAGCTGAGCTCGGTGATCGTGGGGCAGAAATACCTCATCGATCGCCTGATGATCGGGCTTTTGGCCGACGGTCATATTCTGCTCGAAGGTGTGCCCGGCCTGGCCAAGACCCTGGCCGTCAAATCGCTGGCATCATCGATCAAGGTCCTGTTTCGGCGCATTCAGTTTACGCCCGACCTTCTTCCGGCCGACCTGATCGGTACCATGATCTATAATCCGCAAAAAGCCGAGTTTTATGCCAAGAAAGGGCCGATTTTCGCCAATATCATCCTGGCCGACGAAATAAACCGTGCCCCAGCAAAAGTGCAGTCCGCCCTCTTGGAGGCGATGCAGGAACGACAGGTGACCATCGGTGACGGCACTTATAAGCTGGCGGAGCCGTTTCTGGTGATGGCCACCCAGAACCCGATCGAGCAGGAAGGGACCTACCCGCTTCCTGAAGCCCAGGTCGATAGGTTCATGTTCAAACTGAAAATTACCTATCCGACACAGGATGAAGAACGGCAGATCATGAACCGCATGACAGTCGGCAAGGAAATCGGCGTGGAAGCAGTGGTCAATGCCGAGGATATTATCGCCGCCCGCAAAATCGTGACCGGAATCTATGTCGATGAAAAGGTCAAAGATTATATCCTCAATGTGGTTTTCGCCACCCGTGAGCCGGCTCGCTTTGGGCTTTCCGATCTGGCATCTTTCATTGCTTATGGCGCCTCGCCCCGCGCCACCATATATCTTAATCTGGCCGCCAAAGCGCACGCCTTCCT
>Ga0055513_10000021_pt1 | contig 13108 bp, 10 predicted proteins | sample WestPond_TuleB_D_FD_57973 | JGI IMG/M metagenome (GOLD analysis project Ga0055513, IMG submission 57973) | Wetland microbial communities from the San Francisco Bay, California, USA, that impact long-term carbon sequestration - WestPond_TuleB_D2 | ecosystem: Environmental > Aquatic > Marine >...
AAAATAGGTGATTATTATTTCTTAGCTAACACAACAGTGATTCCCCTAACAAATTCATCGTAACTTAAAATTCCTAGCTCAGATATTATTTTTGTAATATATTTTTTATCTAAAAATTCAAAAGCAGGATTTTTTATCTTTATATTTTTTGGTGCTTTATCCCAAACCTCATTTAATGATCTCTGCTCGTATGGAATTGGTTTTTTTGTAAATTTCCAAGAATCAGCTACAATATAAACTGGTATTTTTTCTTCTTTAGCAATCCTAGCTACAACTTCACTTCCAATCTTATTGACTATTCCTTTTTTTAATAAAGCGTCTGCTCCTAAAAAAACTTTATCAACTTTTTTTGATCCCTGCTCTCCTCCTAAAGCCACGTCTAATGCAGAATCAACAAACTGTGTAACTCTTATTTTATTTTTTTCAAGCTCTTTTGCAGTTTTCCTTCCTTGAAGAAGAGGACGAGTTTCTGTGTTATAAACTTCAAAGTTTTTTCCTTTCTTTTTTGCAGAAATTAGAGATTGAACGACATTTGTAGAATGACAGTGTGTAAAAACAACATCATTACTCTTAATTAAACTTAAAACAAACTTGTTTATTTTTTCTTGAGAATCATCAAAATGTTTTAGAATTTCTTTGTAAGAATGTGTTTCTATTTTATTTAAAACATTATGTAACATAGGTTCTGTTGGCCTTAAAGAAATAAGTTTGTTTCTGGAATACTTGGTAGGTATTAATGAATATGCTATTAAGGCTGCCTTTGCTATGCTCCTAGCCCCTTGAATCTTAACATCCTTAATATCTCTAACTATTTTGTTAAAAATTCTTGTTTTTTTAAAATTAGATGCCACCATATTTGAAAATAAGAAATCAAGAAACTTTAAAAATTCTTCTTGACTGGTAGTTTCATGTTAGAATCTTTGGTTAATCCAAAAAATGTTGAAAAGGGGCCGTGGAAAATGTTTTTCATCGGACTTATTTATGGTTCTCTTTCTCTTATACTAGTTAGTTGGTTTTTTTCAGGAGATATTGTTTTGTCAAAATTCTCTGGATTAATAGTTGTAACTTTCTGTGTTATGTTTTCACTTCCATTTATGTATTATTTAATTAAGCAAGAAGAGGAAGAAGATGAACAAGTCGAGGGATTTTTTGGTGTTTGGAAAATGCATAAAGATGCAATATATGGTTTTATGTGGCTGTTTTTAGGATTTGTTATAGCTTTTGCAATCTGGTATATGATTTTGCACGATTCTAATTTATTCAATGCACAAATAGAAACTTATTGTATGATAAACAGTCCAGGGAATATTGAAGGATGTGTTGCAAAATATGATATTACACAAAAAGCAATCGCAACTGGAGCTGCAACAAACGAAATGAGGTTTTTGTCCATTATAGAAAATAATATTTATGTTATGATTTTTACGTTGATCTTTTCTTTAATTTTTGGTGCGGGAGCTATATTTGTTTTAGCATGGAATGCAAGTGTGATTTCTGCTGCAATTGGAATATTTACAAATTATAGTATAAAAGAAATTCCATTTGGATTACTGAGATATATGATTCATGGTTTTCCAGAAATAGCTGCATATTTTATAACTGCTTTAGCTGGGGGAATATTTGGTGTTGGTGTTATAAGAAATGGCATTAGAAATCCAAAATTTTTAAGAGTAGTAGAAAACGTTGTTATTTTACTTTTTATTGCAATAATCATCCTTCTTGTAGCAGCAGTTATAGAAGTCTATTTTACACCTATTTTGTTTAAATAAGTATATATATAGAAGCTAAGAAATATTTAAATAGAGATACTTTTTATCTAATTAAAAGAATAAACCTAAAATGACCAATTTTATATGTGCGGATTGCAACTACAGGTTTGAATCCAAGTTCGTTCAGCCAGGCAAGAAATGCCCTTATTGTGGAAAAGACAGGGTTATTAAGGAGCCTAATGCTGAAGAATTATTGGACGAGGAATAGTTCTAATAAAAATGGAAGAGGACAAAAAAATCAGCGAAGAAAATACTGAAAAGGATAAATCAGACGAGCATAAAGCAGATGATTTAGAAGCAAGAGAAAAGAAAATTATTAACTTTTTTAAAAAAGAAAAAAATTGGGCAATATACATTGCTCTTGTAATTATCACTTATATTGGAGTTTATATAAGAACCCTAAATATTTCCAAGCTAAAAGATATAACTACTGGTACTTGGACATTAGGACCAGATTTAGATCCTTTCCTTTTTTTGAGATGGGCGAAGTATATTGTAGCACATGGAAGTTTAATGACTGTTGATATGATGAGATATGTTCCTATTGGATACCCTGCTCTAAGGGAACTTAGAATTCATAGTTATCTAATTGCTTGGTTGAATGGTCTTTTATCTATATTTTCAAAAAATACAAATATAACTTATTCTGCAATTATCTATCCTGTAGTGATGTTTGCCTTGATGACAATTGCTTTTTTTCTCTTTGCTAGAAAAATATTTTACAAAGAAGAAAAAACTTTTAGAAATGTTATTGCATTAATAGCAACTACAATTTTTGTATTAGTCCCTTCCTTATTACCAAGAACAATTGCAGGAATTCCAGAAAAAGAATCTGGTGGATTCTTCTTTTTATTCCTAGCACTTTATTTATTTTTAGAAGCAATTACCTCTGAAAAGTTGAAAAGAGGGGTAATCTTTGGCATATTAGCGGGAGTATCAACAGCAATGATGGCTTTAACCTGGGGTGGAATGGTTATGCTATTCTTTTCTATACCTCCTGCAGTATTAATAGCATTTATGATTGGAAAAGTTAAGAAAAAAGAATTTTTGATTTATTCTTCTTGGCTGATTAGCTCTTTTGTGATTATGATGCCAAATTTAAAATTTGGAATAATTCTTAAAGTTTTTTCTGCAAATTCATATTCAATAGGAAATTTAATTGATTCAACCACTACAAGTTTATCTGTGATAGTATTTGCTTTAATTGGCATTAGCTTATTAGTAATGAACAGTAAAAATGAAAGAGTAATAAAAATAAAGAAAAAATTTAAGATTCCAGAAGAGATAACTGCATTGATTATTTCTGCAATAGCATTGATTATTCTTGGGTCTATTATTTTAGGACCTGGATTTTTTATCAACAAAATTTCTGATGTTGAACATTCCTTATTGTCCCCTTTGGTATCTAGATTTGGTATAACTGTTGCAGAAAACAAACAACCCTATTTCACAGATTGGAGTGATAGTTTTGGTCCCATGATTTTAAGTATTCCTATATTCTTTTGGATGTTCTTTATTGGGTCTATTGTGTTATTCTATGATTTAGTTAAGAAGTTAGATAAAAAAAATAGAACGTGGTTAACCTCTATTTATTTTATTTTTTTAGTTTCTTTGATTTTTAGTAGATATTCTTCTAGCAGCATACTTGATGGTGAAAACAGTTTAAGTATACTAATTTATTTTGGTGGAATGATTTTCTTTGTATGTGCTCTTGCATATTTCTATTATAAAATGCATAAAGAAAATACTTTTGCTTTGCTTAAAGAATTAAACATCGCAATTATATTATACATATTAGTTATTACATTAGGTATGATTGCTGCTAGGGGAGCAATAAGGTTTATTATGATTTTAGGAGCGGTGGTTCCAGTTGCGATTGCTTTCTTGGTTGTTAAAACTTTTAGGAAATTCTTTAGTGAAAAAAATGAAACCAAAAAATTATTTTTAGGAATTGCTGCAATTATCCTTATTTTGTCATCAATTTTTATGGTTGTAAATTATTATCAACAAGATAAAGTTTCTGCAGAAAATTTTGCTCCGGGCCCCTACCAATGGCAGTGGCAAAAGGCTATGCAATGGGTTAGAGAAAATACTTCTGAAAATGCTGTTTTTGCTCACTGGTGGGACTATGGTTACTGGGTACAATCAATAGGGGAAAGAGCAACTGTCCTAGACGGATCAAATAGCATTGGTTATTGGAATTATTTAATGGGAAGAAATGTTTTAACAGGAACAAATGAAAGTGAATCTTTGGATTTTCTCTATGCACATAATACTACACATTTATTAATTGACTCAACTGACATTGGAAAATATACTGCTTTTTCAAGTATTGGGTCAAACGAGAATTATGATCGATACGCTTGGATTCCAACATTCTTGATGGATACTAAACAAACTCAAGAGAGTAAAAATGAAACAGTTTATGTCTATATGGGTGGAGCTGCATTAGATGAAGATATCTTATGGAATCAAGATGGAAATCAGATCTTTTTACCAAAGAAAAAAGCTGGAATAGGGGCTATAATTGTAGTTAACAATGGAACATTAACACAACCAGAAGGAGTTTTTGTTTATAATGGAAATCAATATAGAATTCCGCTTAGATACTCTTATTTTGATAACAAACTACATGATTTTGGGTCTGGAATAAATGCAGGGGTATTTATTTTCCCGACGATTAGCCCATCATCTAATAATCTTAACATGAATAATATTGGTGCTCTAATGTATTTTAGCAACAGAACAATTGATAGTGGATTAGTACAGTTATATTTATTTGATAAACAATCGAATTATTTCAAACTTGCCCACACCGAGAGTAGTTTTATTATAGGTAGCTTGAGAAATCAAGGAGTTAACATAGGGGAATTTGTATATTATCAAGGGATTCAGGGACCAATAAAAATTTGGAGTGTTAGCTACCCCAGCAACATAAAGTTAAATCCAGATTATTTACAAACTAACTATCCAAATCCTAAAGTAGATATAGCAAACCCAGGGGAGTATTAATATGGAACCATTGCTTGTGGCTTCTCTTCTTCTTAGTTTTTTTATAACTTTATTTTTTATTCCAATATGGATAAGGAAAACAAAAGATGCTGGATTAGTTGGAAAAGATATGCATAAACCAGATAAAAAAGAAGTGTCCGAGGCCGGAGGTGTTCCTGTTTTGTTTGGATTTATATTTGGGGTTCTAATTTATGTTGCAATAAAAACTTTTTATTTTAAGACAACAGGGAACATAATAGAAATATTTAGTTTATTAACTTCTCTTTTAATAATTAGTTTTGTAGGACTTATCGACGACATTTTAGGGTGGAAAATTGGTTTAACTAAAAAAATGAGAATTATTTTTGTAATTTTTGCTGCAGTTCCCCTAATTGTTATAAATGCTGGACATTCACAAATTGATGGGATGACTCTTGGAATTATATACCCTCTTTTAATTATTCCCTTAGGAATTGTTGGAGCCTCTACAACATTTAATTTTTTAGCAGGATATAATGGATTAGAAACTAGTCAAGGTATTCTTATTTTGTCTGCACTTGCTTTTGTAACCTGGCATACCGGGAACTCATGGCTTAGTGTTATTGCTTTGTGTATGGTTGCGTCTCTAATTGCTTTTTATTTATTTAATAGAACTCCCTCTAAAGTTTTTCCTGGAGATGTTTTGACTTACTCAATAGGAGCATTAATTGCTATAATAGCTATACTTGGTGATATCGAAAAAATAGCTGTATTCTTTTTTATTCCATATATTCTTGAAACTATTTTAAAAATACGTGGCAAATGTAAGAAAGAAAGCTTTGCAAAGATAAATGGAGATGGGAGTTTAGAAATGCCTTATGATAAAATTTATGGAGTAGAACACCTTGCAATTTATCTTCTTAAAAAAATTAAGAAAAACAAAAAGGTTTACGAAAAAGAGGTTGTTTATCTGATTAATGCTTTCCAAATATTAATAATAATCCTTGGACTTTTATTTGTTTTATAAAATGATAGCTTTAACAATAGATTGTGAACAATGGAATTCTCCAGCAATAAGGGGAAAAGAAGATCCTCAAAATAATAATAATAAATATAGTTATGAAGGAAATAAAAATCTTTTGAAAATTTTGGATAAACATGGTGTAAAAGCCACTTTTTTTGTTACTGGTTTTTTTGCAGAGAAAGAGCAAAAGCAGGTCAAGGAAATTTTTAAAAAACATGAAATTGCTTGCCATGGCTATAATCATTTTTATCGAGGAAATAATAATTTAGATCTAAAAAACGATGTAACAAAATCAAAAAATATAATCGAAAAAATTATTGGTGAAAAAATTATTGGATTTAGGGCTCCACAAGTTCAATTCTCAAAAGAATTGATTGAAATTTTAGAAAAACTTAATTTTAAATATGATTCATCTATTCATTCTGCTTATCTTCCTGGATTTTACAACAATAAAGATAAACCCCTGAAACCATTTAAAATAGGAAAGATAACAGAAATACCTGCTTCGGCAAGCTACAAATTAAGACTCCCATTTAGCTGGATCTTCGCAAGAAATTTTCCATTGTTTTATACAATAAAAATAGTTAAAAAATTAATAAAAAAAGGAATCACTCCAGTAATTTATTTTCATTCTTGGGAATTTACAGAAATAAAAAGCAAAACCATTCCATTTTATATCACAAGAAATACAGGCAAAAAATTTTGTGAAAAATTTGAAAAGTTTCTTCAAGAATTTAAAGATGAAAATTTTGTGATGATGAGTGAGCTAGTTTAGTTTTTAAAATATTTTTACTTTTCAAATTTCAAGTTCACACTTTTATGTATAATATAGTTCTTCTGTTCTAGATGAGACATGTGGTTGTAGGAAACCATATCTCCTAAAAATCCAAAAAAGATAAAATTTATCCCCAGTATAATCAAAAGTATACCCAATAAGAACATTGGTAAATTGCTTCCTATGGCAATTCCAAATAAGAATCTTCTTAAAATTAAGTATAGTAAAGATAGGCTCCCTATACCTAAGCTTGCAAGCCCTACACTTCCAAAAATATAACTGGGTCTTGTGGAATATGAAACAAAAAACTTTACGGTTAGAAGGTCAATAAACCCCCTAAATGCTTTCATAGGTTTATAATGACTCTTTCCGGCATGGCGTTCTCTTAATACAATTTCTTGTTCTCCAACTTTAAACCCTTTCCAAGAGGCCAAAATAGGAAGATACCTGTGCATATTTCCGTATAAATAGATATTTTCCTTTACTTGTTTGGTTAGACCTTTCATTCCTCCTATTGAATCTTGTAACTTAACACCAAAAAGAGATCTTATGAGTTGGTTTCCTATTGAAGACAAAAATTTTTTATTTGCTTCTGTCTTATTTTTTCTTAAATTACAAACAACATCATAGGAATCCAGTTTTATAAAAAAATCCTGAATATATTTTGGATCATGCTGACCATCTCCATCGATGATAATAATTTTCTCTCCATCAGAAGCGTCTAAGCCAGCCCTAATTGCTATGCTCTGGCCATAATTAGACTTAAGTTTTATCACCATAAGGGTTTTATCTTTTTTAGAAAATCCTTCTAAAATTTCAAAAGATTTGTCAAAAGAGCCGTCATCAACAAAAATTATTTCATATTTTTTCAAAAATTTTAAACTGCTTTTTAACTCATTATAAAGAAGTTCTATATTTGCTTCTTCATTGTGAACAGGTATTATTACTGATAAATCCATAATTTTCATGGTTAATAGGGATTTATAAATATTTATGGGTTTTTTTATAAATTATAGTATAATTTTAAAAGTAATTTTAACTAGAGAAATTATGAAATTCAAGTTAAAATATTTAGGTATTCTTGGTATAGCTATATTTGTATGGTTATTATTAAAAATAAACTTAAGTCAGTTAATTTCTGTTTTTGAGAAAATTAATTTAATTTTTTTAGGAATAGCATTCCTTTTCTCAATGATAGCTCTGCTTGTTAATTTTTTAAGATGGCACTATATAGTAAACTTCCTTGGAATAAACCTTTCTATAAAAAAAGCTATGGAATTTTCTTTTCAGTCACTATTTGCAGAACAAACTCCTGGAAAGATTGGTGAACCTATCTTAAAATCAGTGTATTTAAAAAACTACACAAACAGCTCCCTCCCAAACTCTTTATTTTCTACTGTTTTTCATAAATTTATAGATATTTGGTCTGCAGTAATGCAATCGATAGTTGTTATTATTTTTTTATTCTTCATATTCAAAATAAAATTAATTATATTAATTCCCAGTGTGATATTTTTTTCATTAATAATATTGAGTCTCTTTATATTAATTTATAACAAAAGGTTGATAGTTTTAATTGTAAAACCATTTTTTAATTTTTTTGTTTCAAAAAAATATAAAGAGAAACTTAAAGAAAATTTAATTGAATTCTATGATAATTTTAAAAAAATAAACAAAAGAATTTTAATTGTAAGTCTTATTTATGATTTAATTGCTACATTAATTAGTGCTATAAGTCTCTATTTTATTTCTTTATCTATGGGACAAACAATACCTTTTATCCACATGATTATGATAGTTCCGCTACTAACCATAGCTGTTGGGTTGCCAATTAGTGTTGCCGGCATTGGAGTTAGAGAAACAACATTCGTTTTTTATTTTTCATTACTAAAGATAAGTCCAGAGATTGGCATAGCATTTGGATTGATATCTCTTTTATTTAGAATTCTGAGTATTATTCCCGGATTAATTATTAGTCTTATTAAAAGATAAGGCGTTTGTGTAATTAAATTGATAGATAACTAATGCCGGCTGATTGTTATTAATAAAATAAGCTTGTACAGGCACGAGCAAGTTTGCATTTTTTTGAGGGAAAGAATAAACCCATTGCGGATGTTGCTCAAAAATTGAAATCACCATATATTTTGGTTTTTTCGTTTGAGTATCTATTATAAAATCAGATTCATTTTCTTCAAAACCCAGACTTAGCCTTTCAGAATAATAAATTAATTGAGGAACAGACTGACCAAAAATAATATCCCTGGGAACTGAATGATCTTTAATCCATAATCCTGCTTGTTCAACTTGAGCATAACTATCTTTTTTAGCATCTATTAAGCTTTCGGCCCTATTAAAATGTGGGTAGGCTACAAGAGCTAAAACAATTAAAATTAAAATAACTGCAAATATTTTCCCAATATGTTTGGACACATATTCACTTATGTGGTATAGTGCATATCCGCCGATTGTGTAAACCGCTGGATAGATAATTAAAATATATCGCTCATCATATATTTTTATTTGAAAGATAATATATAAAAAAGGTATTAATGCCCATAAGAAAAGAAGAAATAAATGATCCATATTTGTTTTTTTATTTTTCAAGATTATATCCAATCCCAAAAATATTTTACTAATATAAATAATCCCAATCAAGAGAAGAATTATCACTCCCCATCCAAAATAATCCGGCATGAAATTAAAATAAGTGCTTGTTCCAAATGGAACTCCTTCTGCTGCTGCTGCCTCGGGTGTGTTAAATTTTAAACTCGAAAATCTATAAGTCCAATTTTCTAATGGATTTCCAAAGTTATGATAATAATAAATAAAAAAAGGTATTGCAGATATTAAGGCAATTAAAATTAGAATATAAACTTCCTTTTTCTTAAATAAAGAAAATTTTTCCTTTGCAAACATATAAACTGCAATAATTCCCACAAACATAAGATTCATTTCTCTAGCATAACTAGCAAGAACAAAAACCGGGCCAATCAAATAAAAATATTTTTTAACTATTTCTGATTTCTCCACATAACCTTTCCAAAATAAAAACATCAACACTATCCAGAAAAATAAACCCATTAGATCTGGAAAAAATCTAGTTGTAACATATGTTACAACCCAACAAACAGCCAAAGCAAAAGAAGAAAAGAATGAAATTAATTTATTTTTTGTCATGCTTAAGATTAATTTATAAGTCAAACCAACTGTTATAACTGCAAAAATTGATTGTAATATTCTAAAAAAATGTTCTGTAAATCCTAACTTAAATAAGCCTGCCCAAATAAAGGAGTCTAACAAAGCCCTTCCGCGATTAACACCATAATCTGGAGTCCCAAAAGCAATTGCTTTTGATTTTAATAAATAAACTGCCTCATCCCACCAAAGAGGTTGATTAAATGTTTTTATTAAAAAATATAATTGGATTATTATGGCTAGAATTAAAACTGTCAAAAGAGGAAAATTTTCCTTACTAAAAAATTGTTTAAGATATTTAGATATCCATCTTGTTCTCTTCTCAATGACTTTTACTTCATTTTCTTTTTCTTCCAATTTAAATCCCCATAATTTTTACACCTAAGATAGCAATATAAAACTTATAAAGTTATTTATGCTCAAAAACTGCATTATAATCATTTATTTGCACAAACAACTAGACTTTTTGAGGGAATTATCTCTATTAAAAATACTTTACCTATAAACCTAATGAATAAACCGAAAAAATTCTGTGCTACACCCACAATTGAACTTTTTAAAGAGAAAAAAAATGAATCTCCATCAACATTTATCTTCTTGAAATTGGCACAATGCAATATTTGGTATAAAGATTCTTTTGTAAAACCCACCTCATGTGTAAAATCAGAGTATCTTGACCTCAGCATGAGAGGATTAGAGATATTTGGAACTTTGATTATTACTATTCCTTTTTTCTTAAGTGAAGAATTAACCAATTTTACTAATTCTATAACTCTTTGTTTGGGAATATGTTCTATTACTTCTATTAAAACTATTGCATCGAATTTTTCTGGATTTTCTTTTAAAAATTTGAAAGTGTCCTTTACCAAAAAAACCTTATTAGTTATGTTCTTTTTAACGAATTCATACTGAGCAGCTCCAATTTCTATTCCAGTAAAATTGTTGTAACCATTGTCTTGCATGGCTTCTAAAAAAAAACCATTCCCAAATCCTATTTCTAGTATTTTTGCTTCTTTATTTTTTGGCAAAAGAGTAATAAAATTCTTTTTGAAATATTTTTTGTAATCATCTTTCTGCTTCAATTCTTTAGAAAAATCATAATGCCCCCCCAGATAATCATCCCATACTTCATCCATTTTAACCTTGAATAGGGAATCTTTATAAAATTTATAAATCTATCTTTTATATGAAAATAAGGTACGAAATAAAGCATGAAATCGATGAAAGACTTGATATTTTTTTAGAACATAATGGTGATTATTCAAAAAAACTGTTTTCTTCTTCAACATGGTTAAAGTTTATTCAAGAGACATATAAATATCGTTTCTTTAATGTGCTTTTTTATAAAGATGGGGAATTAATTGGTTTTATCCCATTTTTTCTTGTAAAAGGCATATTTTTTGGAAATAGATTAATGTCCCTTCCTTTTTCTGCACATGGCGGAGGTTTTTGCTTTAAAAAAGACTTAAAAAATAATGATCTTCTTGAAATTATAAAATTAAATACCAAGGCTTTTTCTGAGATCACAAAAAAAGATAAGATAAAGAATTCAACAATAAGAGAAATTAATATCCTTCAAGAGGATTATAAGAAAGAGGGTTATACTTATGGGGAAAAAGAATTCACTTTTTTAATGGAATTGAAAAGTGAAGAAGAAATGTGGAAAAATTTAAATAAAAAAGTAAGAAATGGGATAAGGAAAGCTGAAAAAGAAGGATTAAAATTTATTTCTGGAGATTCTATAGACAAATTGTATAAATTGCATTGTAAAACTATGAAAAGACTTGGTACTCCCCCTGTAAAAAAAGGGCACTTTAAAGAGATAAAAAAAAGATTTGGAAAAGATTATTTAATATTTTTTGCAGAACATAAGGGAGAAATTATTGGGGATGTGACATTTATTTTAAAAGATGATCATATGTTCTGGTGTAACAACGATTGCCTTAAAGATTATAGAGGATTAAATACTAGCAGTTTTTTATTATGGGAAAGCATAAAATATGGCATAAATAAGGGGTACAAATTTCTTGACATGGGGTCCAGCAGAGAAGATTCTAACAATTATCCATTTAAGATTAAATGGGGTAAATTAAAAATCTTTGATGTTTCAAAAAAATATTTTTCTTTTGAATCTAAATCAAAGATAATTTCTCCAAATAACAAAGAATATCAGCCAATAATTTTTATTTGGAAAAATTTAATACCAGAATTTTTGGCAAATATTATTGGACCTAAAATAAGAAAAAATCTTGGATCTTAAAATTTAGTGTTTCTCTAGAAGATCACTTAAAAAATCAGCTCTCTTTTTAAAATCCGATTTTTCCTTAAATCTCATTTTTAGATTTGATGATAATTTTTTATATTTTTTTGAATTTTTTAGTAAATCAATTATTTTTTTTGCCATATCTATGGAATCTTCTTTTTTAGCATAAACTCCACATTCACCTAAAATCTCTCTGTTAGCAGGGTAATCAAATACAACTGAAGGTAAACCAATTGCCATATAGTGTAATAACTTACTATTCCCTTCTTTCATTACTTTTTTAGGAGAAAAAGCCACGTCTGCCAGACTAAGATAATTATAAAGCTCAAAGTAACTTACTTTTCCAGTAAGAATTACTTTCCCATCTTGAATATATTTTTTTATTTTTTCTGTGAATTCTTCTTCTATAGGATACCCGGAAATAATAAAACAAACATCTTTTTCTTTTGATATAATATAATCAATTATTTTGGGAATATGGTTCACTCCTTGAATTTCTGTTAAAAGACCAAGAAAATAAACAATTTTTTTCCCTTCTAGTTTAAATTTCTTTTTTAAATTTGTAACTTTATTTTTATTTATTGGAAATTCACTCACCCCATCAGAAAGAGGGAATATTTTATTTTTTAAGTTGGGGTATTTTTCTTTCATTCTATTTCCAATTGCTTCTGATGTTGTGATTATCAAATCCGATTTTGTAACAAAAAAACCTTCAAGATTGTCAATAAGCTTATATAAAACTCCATGTTCCTTTATTTTGGCTGAGCTTACCATTTCTTCAGCTGAAGAAGAATCTTGGTTATCAAAAAAAAGCTTTGTATTTTTCAAAAATTTAATTTTTTTAGTTAAATAACCAATGCCCAACCCTTCATGCATAAATGAATAAATCACATCAAATTCATTTTTCTTTATTTTTAAAGTAGAAAAAAATAAGAATAAATCAAGGTACATTTTTTTAAAGCTAAATCCTGGTTTTGGGGGTTTAAGCAAACCTCCAGAAAAACATTTTATTACCTTAAGATTATCTGCCTTAACCTCTCTACCTAACGGAAAAGAAAAAATAGTTATTTTATGCCCTTTAGAAAGTAGAAGTCTAGAAACCTCATAAACAC
>Ga0055513_10000023_pt1 | contig 12941 bp, 13 predicted proteins | sample WestPond_TuleB_D_FD_57973 | JGI IMG/M metagenome (GOLD analysis project Ga0055513, IMG submission 57973) | Wetland microbial communities from the San Francisco Bay, California, USA, that impact long-term carbon sequestration - WestPond_TuleB_D2 | ecosystem: Environmental > Aquatic > Marine >...
TCCTTTCACTTTTTCTTCCTCTATAAACACTATGATAAGTATAGGGTGCTTGATTGTTTGTATTATCTTGTGTTTTCTAATTAATCAAGCAGTTAAACCTTTAAAAACCATACTAAAGAAGAATAAAAATTAACTCAATGATTAAAAAGCCAGATGTAACAATCTGGCTTTAATTTTGTTCTTTAACCTTTTCACTTATTTCTTTGTCAAGATCACCATTTAAGTTTGATAATGTTTTCTTAGCATCATCTAGTGTTAATTGTAAACATACATATATATACTCTAAACAAAAAGCAGCTTTTATTTTCCAATCATATACTTTTTCAGCTAATACAGAATAAATACCATCTAAACATAATTTAATATGATCTGAATGCCAATAATTGAATTTATTAATGTAACAATCAGGTACCCCATATATTTTTTTACCATTAGGCAATTCTATTAATATTTTTTTAGCTAATTGTTCATAAGTCTCTACAATTCTATTTATAACAGAAGGAAATTCTTCTATGTCTTTCCCACTTGTTTTTTCAAGGTCTTTTATGAAGTAAAAAAGAATTTCTCCTATTATTTTAAACTTACAATCTCGTAGAAATGTATTATTGATAGCATCTTTAATAGTATATTGCTCTGTAGAAGACATTTTTAAAAAAGAAGTATACCTATACCTTTCTAAAAATTTGAATAATTTATGATCTAACAAAGACCATTCTTTGTCTTTTAGTTTTTTTAAATCGTCTGCATTTAATAATTCAACTCCTATATTTTTAGGGCCAAATATTCTTGTTATCTTTGTAAATTTAATAAAGAGAGTAAATAATCCTAATACAAAAGCAATAGTAAGGAATATTAAAAATAAATCAGCTAATCTTGATAAAAAGGGTGAAGATATCCAAGAGTTTATATCAAAAGTCATAGGTAATATTCCTTATGTTGCATACTCATTTTGCTGTTTTAATATCATTAATAAGTGACTTTATAAAAAAGATACAAAGAACACAAGCCAATACAATATTAATTATCAATTCACATAATGCAAAAATAGATATAGCTTCATGAGTCAATATAATATTTGAATACTCTACATATTTGTTAAAACCATTAAATACAAAAAAAACACCAAATAATAAGTATATAACAAAATTTTGTAAATCATGTTTCCTTTTATTTTTTCTAAACCTATATTGCAATAAATAATATAAACTAAAACTAAACAATTCTAGAATAATTAAACTTGTCAAAAGTATGTAAGTCAAAAACCTCTCCTTATACTTTTAGTAACATAGTTGTTACTTCTTTAAATAATTCTTTTTAATCATATATAAAATTATACCAATCATATGTTTATCTAAAAAAGGATATTGTATTTTTGGTTCTTTTGTATTCTTTGAATTATTCCATATAGGACCAAATAAACAATTGTGTATTTTTTGAAGATAAAAGTCTCTCCAATATGCATCTCCATTTAATCCTAACTCCCTTGAATTGTAATCTCCAACATCTAAATACTTTCCATTTTTTCTTAGTTTAACAATTTCTTTATTATAAGAAACTATATCATTTTTAAATCTTTTTTTTAATTTCTCTTTTGTAACACTATATATAGTTTTTATTTTATTTTGGGGAGGATTTGAATCCCACTTTTTAAAAGAACCTATTCTCCATTTTACTTTTGATTGTAAAGAAAATTCATTATTAGTATCTTTTTGAAGTACTAGTATAATATCATATTCATGTATATACTTTTTTTGTCTTGTTCCTTGTGTATGTTTTGTATAAGGTTTATATTGAGGATGACTATAACTAATAATAGTCAATCTTTTATCTGGTTGTTTTTCAATACCTTTTTTGTAAGGTTTATAAGTGTGAGATTCTATTATTTTAATTTTAGAAGAAAGAACATCTCTTTTATAATTATCAAATCGAGTACTTACTCTTTTGTTTTTATAAGTGTAAAGAAGAGCATCATTTAACACTACTTTAAATTCATCCATTAGACATATAGTTATATAGGATACCTAATTAGACAATAGATATCCTATATAAGTAGTAGATTTCTATCTATAGTTACTCAATTACAATGTTATTTCTAATAGAAGCTTTTTTAGAAATTACAATTTTAAGGATTCCATTTTTCAAACTTGATTTAATATTTTCTATTACAATGTTATTTGTAATTCCTATTTTGTATTTACCTACTTTCTTATTCCTATGTTCCTTTTTAAGATGCAATACAATATAAGATTTCCCATTCTCTTCTAAATAAGATAATTCTAAATCTTCTTTATCATATCCTGGTAAATCAATTGTATATACATATTGATTGTCTTCCTCCTTTGCATCAAAAGTAACTTGATCAAACATGAACAAGTTAAAAAAGCTTGGTAATCCATTAAAAAATTCTTCATTACAATTGTACATCATACAGTCTCCTTTGTAGTAATACATAATAAGCAAAAAGTATGCCAAGTTTATATTAAAAATATACATTATTTATATAGAAAATACAAGCATTTTATTAAAAATTTTATAGTATATTTCTCTTATCTGTATAGAATCAACACAATACTTTATAGTATCTGATACTATTCTACCCATGATTTTTTATAAAAAGAAAAGGATTGTATCTTTTTAATACAATCCTTTATAGTACATTTTTAAATTTTATTTATTTTCTTGATCTTGTATTTGATGAATGTAGTCTTGTAATCTTAAAGAATATTGCATCATTACTAAATAATTATGCCTAAAATCAGAAAGAGTACTTGCATTTTGTATAATGTAAAAGAAAGGCTCAATTAGAGGAGGACTATCTTCTACTAAAGTAGTAGTACCATCTTCTTGTAATAGAACTAAGGCTGGTTTAGCAACTTCTTCTGGTAATATTATAGTATATAATTTAGTACAACAAGAATTAATGCTTAAAAAAATCAGTAGTGAGATTATTGACAATAGTATTTTTCTCTTCATCTGTCTTTGCTCCTTGTAATTTGTTCATAGTTGATGTTAAACTTTCTTGTCGTTCTAAAAGTTCTTTCTTCTCTCTTTCTCGTAATTTAAGTGTACTTTGTAATGTATCTACTTGCTTTTTTAATTTTTTATTATTGTCCATTGATAGTTTAAATAAAAAACCAACAAGTACTAAAACAAGTATTAAGCTTAAAATAACATAAAATGAAATACTCATTATTTATCATCCTTAGAAACTTCTTTCTCTTCTTTTGAAATACCAGTTAATAACTTGTTTCCTTCAAGTCCTCCAAGGTACATTGACAAAATACTCATTAATGTTATACCTAATACTGAAAGAGTTCCAGACAATACAACTTCATTTTTTGCTTGTATATATAAACAAAGAACAAATAATAACAATGTACAAATGCTACTTACAATATACCTATCTTTATTTATAGGATGAAATTCCCCATCTGGTAATGTACTTGTTTTCTTTAACATTGTAGCAAGATCAATGGCTAAAAAAGAACCAATTAATATAATGTAGGTAGGGGCCATTGATTCTGCTACTGAAGGAACAAATACTATAGCTAAACCCATTAAAAGAGTAGCTATACTATATACTAAATACTTTTGAAAAGTAATCATTCTTTATCTCCTTATACTTTAATATGTGACCATTTTAAAGTACTATATAAAGTTGAACTTGCTATTTTTAAAGGCTTTACATGTTGTAAAAATTCATCTTTTGACATTTCAACTAAATAGCCATTTACATCTTTATAGTTTGTATGAAAATTACCAAATGGATCACCTAATAATAGTTTATCTTTTCGATACCCTACAATACAAAAAGCATGACCATCTATATGTGCTGTTGGGAAAGAACCACTTGTCATTATAACTTCATTATTATCTATTCTAGTTTTAATGCTTTCAAATGTAGAATTCTCTATAAAATCTGAAACCTTTTTACCACAAATAATAGGACTTAAATAGGAACCATACATTCCATGTATTTGATTTGGAGGTATTATTTTATTAGGATCAGTACTATATGCCCATGGATATTTTTTATAACAATATGCTTTAGCATCAGGTGTATTTAATAACAACATAAAATAATCATCATCTTCATACCATTTCCCAAATTTTCTAACTGAATCATTTATATATTCTATTTTGTTTCCTTTTAAAAACATTTTATACGATGATGGCATACATGCTACAAATGCCTTTACATCATTATCTCTTTGTGTATTATAATCTTTTAATTCTAAATTAATTTTTTCCATTATTTTATCCCTTGTTAAAATATAGTTTATTATATTAGAAATACACTTTATCATATTTTATAAAGTTGGATCAACCCAACCAAAAACATTAATACCAATTCTAGAATTACCATCATTATCACTACATCTATAATAAATTTGAGAAGAAGAATCTGTTGCAATAAAACTAACTTTATAATTCATATTCTCCCTATGGCTTGCAGAACTATAACAATGAAAATGACTATTATCAAAACTAGTAGGTGCTATATCTGAATCAGTTGTTGGTCCAAAAAATATATACATAACAGAAGATAAAGGTCCTTCTTGTAAACTTAATTTTAAATCAGCAAGAACACTTATATTAGGAGGAGTTGAGATTAAAGTAACTAAAACTCGATTAGTACTTCCAGGAGTTGCATATGATCTATCTGTTTGTATATCTTTCCAACGTATATAATTTCTTGTTTGTAAAAAACCATATATATTATTACTTGCATTGGTTTTAACACTACCAATTCTTCTATAAGCAACATATCCACTTGGTATGTCACTTGCTGTTATTGAAGTACTAAATCCTGCATCAATACTTCCATCACTTGTTTTTCGAATTAAAAATACATGATACCATGTTGATAAAGTTTTTGATCCTGAAAATAAACCACCTTGATTAGTACCAGCAGTCCATGCTGCATCAAGTCTTTTGGTAAGACTTGAATTTAAATACATAGTATAAGTATTACTTGCATCTCTTGCAATTCCTACTGCAATGTCAATATCATTATTTAAATCACTTCCATTGTTTGATAATATAAGTCCATTTATGTACCCTCTTAAAGAAGTGGCATATAGATTAGCATAATCTTCTGTATATTGTTTTGTAACTAAATCATTTACATTTGCAGGTGTATCTCCTCGTACAATAGCATATGCTGAATCTGCTGCATTCCTTGCTTCCAATATACCACTATTATTTTTTAATTTTACACCTGTATTATCTTGGTCTATTTGGAATGTAGTATTAGAAACACCTTCTACTTTATCTGATATTACTTTATTAGGATACAGATAGGATATATAACTTCCTCGTATAGTAGTAGCAAGAGGTGGAAAACTTACAACTGCAATAGGTAAATACTTTCTATTTACATAAGGGGTAGGGGCAGATGGTAAATCACTTCCTTGTATAATTACAAGAGAAGAATCTTCTTTTACACATAAAATATCAGTTCTACCATTAGAAGAGATAGGGAATGAAAAAACAGGAGATAAAGTATCTACTGCAATTGTAATTGATTTACCATTTACAAAATATCCACTTCCAGGACGTACTGTGACTTGTGAACTATAAGGTTCTGTTGCTTCTACTTTAAAAGGAGGTAAATAATCATTTAAATTTGTATAATGATTAAAACTCCATGTTTTCCATGAGTAATCAAATTCTGTTTGTAATACAGCTCCTAAAAATATTAATTTTCCAAATATAATATCTGCTGGATCAATAGAAGATTCTTCTACTGCTAAAAAATCCATATAATTATTTTCAGTATTTATCCATGTAAATCTTCCAATTATATAAGGAGTAGTAGGAGTTACAGATACAGAAGCAACTGCTGTTGTCTCTATTCTAACTCCAACTTTATTAGTATCATCTTCAAAGAAACAAAGCATTGTACTTAAATTAATAAGAGAATCATTTATTTTTGTAAACTCACCTCCATAGTAAATACCATGCGATGCTATTTTATAGTTTACACGATTAAACTTGATACCTTTGGCTTCTTCTTTGTAATCATAGCTTAATACTTGACTACCATTATCTATACTTCCCATTATTATTTACCTTTTATATATTTTAACATATTTGTTTATACCCTTCAGTTTTTAAACTTGCATAAACTCCAGAACCAGTGTCTGCTCTAATATAAATTTGGCTACTAGAGTTTACTATATATTCTAATTGACAATCCCATAGACTATCTCCAAAATCAATACGTATTTTTGCAGTATCAAAATTACTAGGTACTATGTCTGTTTCATAGGGAGAACCATAATTTACATAACTTGCTCCAACAGAGCCATTTAAAAACAAAGAATAGATACCAATGCAATTTGGAAGAACACTAGTAGTTATTAAAATTCTAGAAGTTCCTGATAGAGAGGAGTATGCTCGATCTAGTACAAAATCATTATATATAAAATGAAGTATATTATTGTATCTAATATATTTTCCATTTCTAATATTAGAAGAAGCATTAGTAATAAAAGATCCAATACAACGATAATTAGAATATCCAGCTGGTTTATTTGCTGCTGTAATTGAAGTATCAAATCCTACATCAATACTTCCATCACTATCTTTTCGAATTAAATGAATATAATAAATAGTAGTAGCTGCTTTTGATCCTGAAAATAAACCACCTTGATTAGTACCAGCAACCCATGCTGCATCTAATTGTTTTGTGAGTAAGGAGTTTAAATACATGGTGTAGGTATTGGTACTATCTTGAGCTACTCCTACATCAATATCAATGTCATTATTTAAATCACTTCCATTGTTTGTAATATTTAAACCACTTATATAATTTCTTAATGATTTTGTATTAGTGTCTATGTAGTTTTTAGTAGCAACATCAGTACTTCCAACTGGTTCTGCTACCCGTAAAATAGATAATGCAGAATCATCATATACTCTTACTTCTAAAGGACCACTATTATTTTTTAAAAGAGGACCATTATTATCTTTATCTATTTGAAATGTAGTACTTGACGTACTATTTAATTGTCCTGAAAAATGAAAATAAGGGTATATATATGTTATATATTCTCCTTTTACAACAGTAGCAAGAGCTGGAAATTCTATAATAGCTATAGATAAATAAGAATTATCCATTATAGGTAATGGTGCCCCTGGAGTATCAATCCCTTGTTGAATAGAAAGAGTTCCATTCTTATCTATTCGTAATATGTCTTTTCTACCATTACTAGAAGCAGATGTAAAATCAGGTGATTGTGTAATTGTTGCAATTGTAATTTTTTTACCATTAATAACAGCAGTACCAGGATATACTTTTACTTTTGTACCATAAGGTTCATTTGCTTCTACTTTAAACATTATAGAATCTATATTTATATTATTATAATAATTAAAATTCCACATTCTTCTAGAATAATCAAAAGTACTTGATAAAACAGCTCCAGCATACACACATTTACCAAGTATAATATCAGAAGATAAAATAGAACCTTCTGCTACTGCTAAAAAGTCCATATAATTATTTTCAACATTTAACCATGTAAATCTACCTATAATTATAGGAGTAGCATTACTAACAGACACAGAAGCAACAGAAGATGTTTCTATTCTAACAGCAACCCCACTAGTAGCATCTTCTACTACTAACATCATAGTTGACATATTAATAAGAGAATCATCTACTTTTGTAAAAGTACCACCATAATAAACACCTCTAGGTGCTATTTTATAATTAATTCTATTGAATTTTATACCTTTAGCTTCTTCTTTATAATCATATGATAAAATTTGATTACCATTATCTACAGAACCCATGTGTAGTAACTCCTATGTATAATAGTTATTATACTTGTCTAAGCATAATTGCAGAAGCAATGTGATTGTACATACCTTCAAACTCTATAGGGGGGAAAGTAGCATATAGTAAAACATTCTTATTAACATCTTCTATTGCTAATTCTGTAACTTCTAATTTATCATATGTTTTACATTCTATTACAAAATTAGTACCACTTGTAATATCAGGTAGTACTCTATATTGAAATTGAGAGATTACTTGTGTACCTGTATCGGTGTATCCTGAAAATTCTATACTTATTTCTCCTGATATATAATTAATACTTCCTGAAGTTATACCCGTACCAACAATTGAACCAAAACCATCATCATGAGCTATATATGAAGTACCTGATATTGTATAATATATTAGAATTGTTCCTTCTATTACATTAAAATTTAAAAATCCAAGAATAGTAATAACACTATCATTTGCAAGAACTTCTTGATAATCATATACGTCTTTATAAGTATTTATTATGTAATTTCCAGTTGTATAATCTATAGTTCCTGATATATAATCATTTATAATATTTCCTCTTCCATCATCAACTGCTATTTCATCTATTATTAAACTACCATCATTTCGAATATAATATACTTTAAAATAATAAGGTATTAAATTTCCAAAAGGAGTGCTTCCTATATACGTACTTATACTAGGATTATATGAAAAAGCAAAATAATCATTAATAGTTTGTGATTTTATATGAGATTGAATTCCAACCCAATTAGTATATAAATCTGTTTTTTCATCTATATATAAAGGAGTTCTATATATAAAATTATTTAATTTTGTAACAATACCAATATGGTTTGTATATATATAATCTTTTTCATTTTGAGTATATATTTTTGTTTGAATATAAAAAGTATCTAATATTCCTTTATATTTTAATAAAGAAGAACTATTACTTCCAAGAAATAAAAGATAAGAACCAACATATAGTATTCCACTAATATCAAAAGTATCTACTAAAGAAGAGTTTATAAATATTCTTAATTCACTAGCAACTGAATCAATTTCAATTTGTACTAAATAAACTGTATTTTTTACAAGACTAGTAGTAGATGTTAAAATATCAAAATAAATATTTAACTCTTCTGTTGTGTAATTATAAGAAGCTTTTAAAAAAGAATTATCAAATAAGTACATTTCTCCACTACTATCAGTAGAATTAGGATTAAACCAAAAAGAATATGTTAAACTATCCGAAGGAACAATAATATTATCTGAACTTACAATAATAGTATTGGCATCAAAATTGATTGTTTTCCCAAGTATCCCTTGAATTTTTATATTATTTCCAGTTATAGTTCCTGTATTGTTATTTAAAGAATAATCAGTTACAGTACTTATATTATTTTCATCATCTAAGGTATAATATAAAAGTGTTTTAACAGGATCAAATATTTTATTATTATCATAAGTAATAAGTTCTTTTGAACCAATACCAATAGACATATATTTATAAGAATCTATTGTAATAGTAGAAGTACCACCTGAATCTTGGTCTAATGTCCACGTAATAGCTTCATCTAATGTATACCCATCATCTAAGTATATAAGACTTCCAGGTGTACTTTCTTTTAAATATAAAAAAGAAACAGAAGCTTGTAATTTAATATCTTCAACTGTGTACTCTTTAGTTCTATTAAAATAATTATAACTACCATCTGTAGTTGTTATCACATTAACATTACACCCAGCATGAATTACAACGGGTACTCTTTTATTATATTCAGAACCAACACTTAGATAATTAAAATAAGTATTGTATAATAAATATTCTTTTAAATCTCGTATTACTATTTCATCTGTACAAAATTCTACCATTAAATGTTTTGTAGGTGTTATTTCAGAATTTACATCTAAAAACCAAGGGTAGTAAGGATCATCTAATATATGTCCTGTGTCTAAATATAAAGCTCCAGCATATCGTATTACATTAAAGTTTTTATCAGAAATTACTTGAGTAAATGGTTTTGTAAAATCAATAGAACCACTATTTAATAGTGTAAAAGTACTACTCCAATCAACTGCTTTTATAAATTTAAATCCATTCCAATAAGTATTATACACATCTCCACATTCACCTATTTGCTTAAAATTAAACAAATAACCATTGTATGTTGTTTTATTTCTAATCCTATAAGGAATAGATTCTGCTTCTCTTCGTATGAATTCTAAAGAATTATCTAATATAAGATTAGGAGTATATCCAAATTTTTTACATATATCAATAACACCATCTTCTAATTGAGTATATATATCATTAAAATATTTTGTAGTTTCTATTTCTAGTATTTCTAATTCTAATTCTTCACTGATAGCTTCTATAAATTGAGGCCAAAAAGAATTTATTTTAAGAGCAGAGTGTAATTTGTAATATATACTATTATAGGAATAACTCATTATTAAAAATAGTTACGTTGTAGGATAAGATACAGTTATGTAACTAGCTTCATATGCATAAATATGATATCTTTTATTAAGTATTAAATCATCTCTACTACTTCCATATACAAATTTAATATCATAAGATGTATAAGGTAAAGATAATCCAGAATTTACAAGTAAAATTCCATTTCCATTTACTAAGTTAATACTTGAACCTGTTGTATTATATCCTGTTTCCCCTGTTATAATTCCATTAGCATCAGAAGTTGCCATTAATACATAACTAGTACTTGGTTGTGTTTTTTCTTTTATATAGATTTCAACACTATTTCCTTGAATAGGATACATTGGTAAATTAAATCCACATATGTATCTTTCACTAAATTCTGTTTCTTTTAAAGATAAAATATAAGAATTATGATTTCTAACACCTACAACAGAGTCTATTAATGTTTCAAAATCTGAATAATATATATTTCCATTAAAATCAGTATATTCTATTGAATAATTATTTATAAGAGCATCTTCAATATACCCTTTTACTTCTGATAAGTTATAAGAAGAATTTTTTACAATAGCATCTACATAAAAAAGTAATCTTATTTTTTCAACAGTTTCAAATTGAATAATGTCTGTTGGATCATTTTTAGTATGTAAATCATCTATAATTTGAGTTTTTTCAGCATTTGATAAATTTTCAAATGCTGCATTTAATAAAGCAGTATGAACTACATTTTCTTGTGTTGCAATAAAAGTCCAAGGATCAAGATTATCGTCTTTTAAAGTAGTATATACTCCCCAAACATTCGCTTTACTTATATAATTAAATTGTTTTATAATAGCAAGATAATCATCAACACTAGAAGCTCTATCTCCTGTTTGATATACTTTGGGAGATAAATCTCGTATTTCTTCAATTGAAGGATAATCTTCTCCTCCTACAAAAGCAGTTGTATTAGTTACATATATTTTTACAGCAGTACCAGTGTTATCAAAAGCTTGACTTTCTACAATAGTAACATTATCAAGAGAACCAACATTTCCATTTTTTCCAAGAGTACTTGAGTATTGAAATAAAACAGTATCTCCAGCAGTTAATTTTTTACCAAAAACATCATTACCAAATTTTAAAGTTACTTTTGAAAATGAAGGGTCTGTTATTATTTCATATACTAAATCATTTGCTGTATAATCAAACAAAGTATTAACCTTAGTCCATAGAACATCATTAACATACAAATCATATAAATCATTATCTACATTAGCATCTATTATTTCTTTAGTTTCAAATTGACTACCTACCGCTGAAAATTGTATAGATTTTGATTCACCTTGTTTAGCTCGTATAACTACATAATTATCAATTGTTGTAATTGTATTTATTTGGTCTGTTAAAAAATAAGTACTACCATTTGAAAATTGAAAATATTTAGGCAATTGAATTGCATTACTAGGAGGAGCACTAAAAGTTTTACTTATAGAAACTTTTAAATACCCAAAAGAACCTTTCTTTCTTGGAACTACATATCCATGTACAGGGGCCTCTACTAATAAAGAACTTTTATTCCTAGCTAAAGACCACCAATTTTCATAAGTTAAATATTCTTTATATTGTGTTTCATACACTAACTCTTGAATTATAGACTCTAGTAAATTCATATCTACACCATATTCTAATAATTGAGCCCATTCACTTTTAGTAGATAGAGAAGTTACAATTCTATCTTTTACTGAATCATAATCAAATTTTATCATAAATTAAATAGTTACGTACTACGATTGAACAATGGCATATGTGTTTATACCAACATTTAATGAAGAACTATATCCTTGTAAAGTTATAACCCATTGATTTTTAGTAGGAACAGGAACTACTTCTAAACTTACAATTGTAATAGTAGGTGAAAAATCATTTGCTAAACCACTTACAATTGCTTTTCTAATAGTGTTTTGTACTTCTACAGTTAATCCTTTACCAAGAAAAGGATATAAAACTCCTCCACCTGTGTTTCTTACTTTTTCACTTTTACCACTTACAAGCCATATTTTAAAAGCTTGTGCTAAAGCATCAGAATTATAAAATTTTTTAATTTCTCCATTAATTGTTGTAATTTTAGTAATAGGATCATCCACATATAAAATAGATTTGTCTATGTTAAACTCATTTTGAGTAGCCATTATTATCCTCCTGTTTTAAGAGTATTTGCTTTTGCAGTACTTACATCACATGAAAAAGTAACCGGTGGAACAGACCCAGAAGCAGGACCAGTTGGACTTCCAATAGAAACTACCATATGAGTATGAGAATTTAATTGAGTTATTAAACCATCTATTGCTGCTTTTAATTCAGTATATAATGTTAAGTTATTAGAATCACCATTAAACTCTATAGTAGAACCATTAATAATTACTTTTTCAGAAGTATTTACTGTAATTTCATCATTTGAATTTATAATTATTTTTCCATCTTTATCAAAGAATATATATGACCCATTTTTATTTATAATACCATGTTCACCTGAATCATTATTATGAAAATCTAATCCACCATCTAAATACATTCTAAATACTAAATTTTTATATTCTTTATTATTGATTTCAGTTATAGTACTTAATTGTGTATCAACAGTATCAAAATTAAATAAATTTTCAAAAAATCTATTTTGTAAATAATACACTCTTTGCCAATTACTAGTTACTAAAACTCTAATTACAC
>Ga0055513_10000025_pt1 | contig 12641 bp, 7 predicted proteins | sample WestPond_TuleB_D_FD_57973 | JGI IMG/M metagenome (GOLD analysis project Ga0055513, IMG submission 57973) | Wetland microbial communities from the San Francisco Bay, California, USA, that impact long-term carbon sequestration - WestPond_TuleB_D2 | ecosystem: Environmental > Aquatic > Marine >...
GCGCCTCTCATTTTGCGGCAGATGCAGATGGCGAGTGATGTTTTCCACAACGACGATAGCATCATCGACCAGAATTCCAATCGAAAATATCAGGGCAAAAAGGGTAATGCGATTAAGCGTAAAGCCGGTCAGGTAAAAAGTAAGCAGGGTCAAGGCCAATGTCGAGGGGATGGCCAGCGCTACAATTATGGATTCGCGCCACCCCAGAAAGATCAGTATCAAAAGAGAGACGCTGACCACCGCGATGAACATATGAAAAAGGAGCTCATCCGATTTTTCCTCGGCCGTTTTTCCATAATGCCGGGTGATAGTCATATCGACATCGCCGGGAATGATCCGGCCTTTGAGGAGTTCCACCTTTTCGAGCACTTTGTCGGCCACCGATATGGCGTTGGTGCCGGCCCGCTTGGCGATCGACAACGTCACCGCCGCTTCCTCTTCATGCGGTTTCCCCTCGGCGGCTCCCGTGCCATACAGCACCACTTGTGACATCTCTTCGGGACCGTCGATCACTTTGGCAACATCTCGCAGGTATATCGGAGCGCCGCCCGCGACGCCGATAACGAGGCTTTGGAGGTCGTTGACATCGCGCAAAAAGCCGCCGGTCTCGATGACAATTTCCTTATTGAGCTTATCCATAACGCCGGCCTTCGACTGCCGGTTGGCCTGTTGCAGCGATGCGGCGACGGCCGCCGGATCGAGATTGCGGGCGGCCAGCGCTTGCGGATCGAGCTGCACGCGGAATTGGCGCCTCAGGCCGCCGATGATGCTTGTCTCGGAGACATCCGGCACCTGCTTGACCTGTTCTTCGACTTCGGCCACCAGACGCCGGAGCATTAGATGATCCTGGCTGGCGCTGTGAAAAGTCAGAGCCAGGATCGGGACATCATCAATGGAGTGCGATTTCAGAAGGGGAAATGACACGCCCGGCGGTATCTTGTCGAAATTCGACTGCAATTTCTGATTGAGCTTCACCAGGCTTCGTTCGACATCCTGCCCGACCAAAAAGCGGACGATGACCAGAGCTTCCTCGGGGCGGGAGATCGAATAGACATATTCGACCCCGGGAATTTCCCAGATCAGTTTTTCCATGGGCGAGGTGACCCGGTTTTCGACCTCCTTGGCGCCGAAACCGGGAACAGCCACCAGCACATCGACCATCGGCACTTTGATCTGCGGCTCTTCTTCGCGCGGCAAAAGCATCACAGCCAGCCCGCCCAGCAAAACGGAAGCCAGCACCAGCAAGGGGGTCAACTTGGAATTGACAAATGCCTTGGCCAACGCCCCCGCCAGGCCAAGAGAACCGCCGTGTGATTCCTTTAATGGTTCATTCATGGCATTTCCTTGATCTGATCTCCGTCAGCCAGCATGTCCTGAATTTCTATAATGACACGTTCTGCCGGAGCCAGGCCGGACAGTACTTCCACTCTGTCGCCGATACGGCGACCGATGCGGATCAGCCGAAGAGAGGCATGATTTTCGTTATTGGCGACATATGCCAGCTCAAGTTGACCGCGGTGAACCACTGCGGAGGCCGGGATAAAAAGTCCCGACGCGCTGTCGGAGGCCAAAATGAGACGACCATACTGGCCGGATCTCAAATCCTTGCGTGTCGGCAGTTCGATTTTGGTTTCAAAGGATCGGTTGGACGGATCGGCGCCATTCGAAATTTCCGCAATAGTTCCCGTTAACACCAGGCCAATCGATGGCACCGAAACCGCCATGGTGTCGCCGACCTTGATCTGATTGCGCTTGGATTCGGGAATGGAGACGATCAGCCGCAGGCTGGCGTCTTCCTCGATGGTAAAGAGAGGACGTCCCGGCACGGTCAGATCGCCCAAATCGATCATTTTCTGGGTAACAATTCCGGCAAAGGGCGCCACGACCCGGGCGTAGCTCAGGAGCGCATCGATTTCACCCAGATTGGCCCGGGCCACTTCGGCTTGCGTTTTGATATGATCATACTCCTGCTGCGACACCAGCTTGCGCTCCAGAAGCTGATCAGAGCGTTTCAAATCCTGTGACGCCTGGTCATAGACAGCCTGCGCCTGAGTCTGCCGGGCGCGGATATCATTCATATCCAGCTCGGCCAAAATGTCGCCTTTGTCAACATGACTGCCCAGTTTCACCGGAATTTTCTCGACACGGGCCTGGATCTTGGTAGCCACTTCCGCGCGATTGCGGGGGGAAATGGTCCCGGCGATTTCCTCGCTGCCCGATGCCGACAATATCTCAACGGCCGCGGTCTTTACGGTGCGAACGACCCCGGCAACAGCGTCAGGGGTGGTCCGGGAGGTTCCGCCGCAACCCGCGAACCCGGCCAGTCCGAGGAGTGTCATCATTCCGAAAATCATTTTGTTCATATGCACCTTCAGTATACCGGTTATCGTTTTGCGGATGTCGGAGGAAGAATTCGCTCCAGAATCATAGCCGCCGGACAGAATCCGGTGAATGCCGACTGGATCAGGTTCACGCCGACAAAGGTGGTCAAAAGCAGCCACCAGTGACTGACGTAGATGGTCAGGGCCAGGCTGATCAGGATCATGGTGCCGGCCATGACGCGAACGCCGTTTTCGACTGTCATATCTTTTCTCCTTCTTTTTCTCAAAATCCTCTTGACAACATATAAATATATATTTATATTTTAATATGGCAAGCAAAAAAACACAGAATTTTTCGAATTTATCCGACCCCGCCCTGGAACTGGTGGCCGGCTGTTTCCAGGCCCTCAGCGACCCGACCCGCCTGAGAGTCCTCCAGGTTTTGAAAGCCGGAGAGAAATCGGTTCAGGATCTGGTGGAGCTGTTCACCTGTACCCAGCCCAATATTTCCCGTCATCTGTTTATTCTGACCAAAGCGGGGATGGTCACAAAGGAAAAGCGCGGCGCCTATGTCCTCTATAGTATCGCCAATCCTCGTATTTTTGATCTGTGCGACAATGTCTGTGCCCACGTGCACGGCATGTTGGATTCTTATATAGGAAAGCCAGCAAGGAGATAACCCCCCCTTTCGATAATTCGTGACACGCGGTTCCCGGCCCAACTTCCGGTACCGCAACCAGACTAAGATACCATAACCCATCAGGAAAGAAGGGCACTATGAAAGCAGTCTTAGCCTCCGCACTTCTCTGCGTCTTTTTTCTCACCTCATCAATGCTGGCTCAGAATCATATCATTATCGGATGGAATGATTTGGGGATGCATTGTAGCAACAAGGATTTTTCGTCGTTTGTCGTGCTGCCGCCATATAACAATGTTAAGGCGCAAGTCATTCAGGTCGGCGACGCCACCCATTTGCCGAGCGTGGTCACGTCGAATCTGCATGTCACCTATGAAATTCCCGGCAATACCTACTCGGTCGGCAAAACCAATTTCTGGGACTATGCCTATCAATTGTTCGGCGCCAATCTGGCGCCCAATATCGGCCTGACGGGAGTCGGGCTGAGCGGCGATATGGCCGTTACCGAAAATTATTTCGCTGTCACGGGGATGCCGATCACTCCCTATCAGGACGCCGATCTGGTCCATGAAAACCCCTTTCAATTGGGACTGCTGAAATTATATGACCAGGGAGGGCAGCTTTTGGCCACGGCTCCGCCGGTCGTGCCGGTTTCCAACGAAATCAACTGTGTCAGTTCCGGTTGTCACGCCAGCGCCCAGGCCATTCTCAATCAGCATGAACAGGAAGGGGGTTTTAATCCGAATAATACTCCCATCCTCTGCGCCAGCTGTCATTCCTCCAATGCCCTGGGGACGCCGGGAAAGCCGGGACTGCCGTCTCTTTCAGAGGCCGTACACAAGCAGCACGGCGGGGTCACGAATGATTGCTACAAATGCCATCCCGGTCCGAACACGCAATGTCTGCGTGATGTCATGAAAAACAAGCATGGTTTTACCTGTCAGACCTGCCATGGGAGTGTCACCAATGTGGGGGAAAGCATCAGCAACGGTCGTGTCCCGTGGCTGCAGGAACCCTCCTGCGGCGCCACGCAATGCCATGGTCCCAATTATGCCGAAGAGCCGGGCAAATTGTTCCGTCAATCACGGGGACATGGCGGCCTGTTTTGCAGCGCCTGTCACGGTGAGCCGCACGCCATCCTGCCCAGCAGTCAGGCCAACGATAATGCGCAAAATATCGCGCTTCAGGGATACGCCGGGACTTTGAATAAATGTGAAGTCTGTCACGGGGTCGTGCCCACCGGCGCCGGGCCACACGGAATTAATGGGGCAACGCAATGCTGCCTCAACCCGGGCGATGCCAATCATGACGCCAAGGTCAATGTCGGCGACGCCGTCTTTATCATCAATTATGTATTCAAGCAGGGTGCGGCTCCGTCATGCCGTCAGGAAAGCGACGCCAATCATGACGGCAATGTTAATGTCGGGGATGCTGTTTATATGATAAACTATATCTTCAAGAGTGGATCGTCGCCGCAATGCGGCCCGGCCCGCTGACAACACATAACATCTCCCGGCGCCCCACGTCGGGCGCCGCAAGGATGGCTCTATCCCCGTAACAATGATGTGAGCCTCCGATAATATCGATGGCGAAAAGTCAACAGCCTGCAGATTCCGGGAATGTGCAGGCTGTCGCGTTTTCTGCTTTTGCCGCCTCTTAGCATGATAATGAAGGCAGCCCCGCGAGGGCCGGCGGAATTTTGCGACTATTGCCACTTCAGGCGATTTCTCATAGGATCAAAATACGAAACGCTCCACTATTATCCGGCTATCCCGCGGTATCCGGAAGGGATGGCAAACGGATATCCCGACGAAGAGATATGCAAAAAGAATTTGCCCATACAATGCCAAAAGTCATTATTTTGACGGAATATTCGGCAAGAACTGAGACCATGAAGAAGGAGTCGCGGACAGATATGAAAATCCATGCATCGGTACGACCGGAAGGGCGAATTTTTATAAAACCGCATCATGCCAAAAACCGCCCGAAACTTCTTATAGGTGTAGCAATACTGCTTCTCTTCTTTGGAATGAATAGCTTTGCTCAGACAGGCCCGGCCGGAGAAAGGGAGACCGATACTCTTGTCCTGAAAAAGCTGGAGTGGTTTCAGGACATGAAATTCGGCCTTCTAATGCATTGGGGCACCTATAGCCAATGGCAGATTGTCGAAAGCTGGAGCCTGTGTCCAGAAGATGAAAATTGGTGCGAGCGGCGCGGCGCTCAAGCCAAGGACTATTACGAGTATAAAACGGCCCATGAAAATCTGAAGACCAGCTTCAACCCGGCCAAGTTCGATCCCGATTCCTGGGCCGCCGCCGCCAAGGAAGCCGGAATGCGCTATGTCATTTTCACCACCAAGCATCATGACGGTTTCTGCATGTTCGACACGCATGAAACCGATTATAAGATCACTTCCGAAGATTGTCCCTTCAATTCCAATCCCAAGAGCAACATTACCCGGGAAATCTTTCATTCTTTCCGGGCGCAGGGATTTGGCATCGGCGCCTATTTTTCCAAGGCGGACTGGCATTGCCCGGATTATTGGTGGCCCTATTTTCCGCCGTTCGACCGTAACGTCAATTACGATATCGCCAAATACCCTCAAAAGTGGGAGGCGTTCAAAACCTTCACGTATAATCAGATCAAAGAGCTGATGAGCGATTACGGAAACGTCGATATTCTCTGGCTCGATGGCGGCTGGGTACAGCCCCTGACACCGACCTCGCCCCGCTGGGGCAAAAATCCGTGCGACCAGAATATCGACATGCCCAAAATCGCCGCCATGGCCCGAACGCTTCAGCCCGGGCTTATCATCGTCGACCGGGCAGTCGAAGGACGGTATCAGAATTACCGGACGCCGGAACAGGAGATCCCCGACACGGCGCTCAACTACGTCTGGGAAACCTGCATGACGATGGCAACGTCCTGGAGCTATGTCGCCACCGATACCTATAAGCCGGCCGGGAAGCTGGTTCACCTCCTGGTTGATATTGTCGCCAAGGGGGGCAACCTACTGCTGAATATTGGCCCGAGTCCTGAGGGAGAATTGCCGCCGGCATCACTGGATCGACTTAAAGAAATTGGCGCCTGGATGAAAATCAATGGGAGCGCTTTATATGGCACTCGGGCGATTGCTCCCTTCAAAGAAGGGAAGATCTGCTTTACCCGGATGGCTGATGGGAGCATCAATGCTATTTACCTGGCCGACGAGAATGTAAAACAGCTTCCCGAAACAATTACAATATCAGCTTTTACTCCCAAAGCCGGGAGTCGCGTCGTGATGCTTGGGGTAAACGATCCTCTGAAATGGGAAAAGAGCGGCAATGGATTTATAGTCCATCTGCCGGAGTCGTTGCGGGCCAATCCACCATGCAATTATGCCTGGGCGTTGCGCTTTATTCCGGAGAAACCATGAAATCATTCCGGCTGTTTTTGGCACTGTCGGCCGTTCTGTTATTTCTTGGCGACCGTAGCACGGCTGCCGCCGATTCTCTGACTTTCGTCAAAGACGGTCAAACCGACTTTGGACTTTATGTGAAACCGCCGGTATCACGTCAGACCGATGCCAATATCAAAGTCTTTCAAGACTATATCCGACAGATTTCAGGCGCTGACATTTCAGTAGCCAACGATAATGACAGAAAGGCACATCGGGTCATCTTTGAGATTGGCGCCAGCGGCGATCCAAAACTAAATGTCGCCGGCCTCGGGCATGACGGCTTTCGGATAAAAACTGCCGATGGCAATCTCTATCTGGCCGCCCTCACCGAGTATGGTATCCAAAATGCCGTTTATACATTTCTGGAGACCTATCTCGGGTGCCGCATGTTCAGTCCGACGGTTGCGGTTGTCCCGAAGCGACGCACTATCGTCCTTCCGCACATCGATGACACTCAAGTGCCGCTTATCACGTTCCGTATGCAGGATTTTCACTATGCCGCCTATAATGCCTGGCACAAGCTGAATTCCAACGAAGATTTTGGGCTCTTTGTCCACACCTTTAATACGCTGGTGCCCCCGGCGAAATATTTTGCGGATCATCCGGAATACTATTCCATGCTTAACGGAAAACGGACTGCTTCGGGTCAGTTATGCCTGTCGAATCCCGACGTTTTTCGTATCGTGGTGGACGAATTACGCTCGCGAATGCGGGCAAAACCGGAGGCGACCTTCTGGTCGGTATCCCAGAACGATACGTACGTTCCGTGTGCATGTCCCGCCTGCCGGGCGATCGACAGCGCCGAGGGATCCCCCTCCGGATCGATACTGGGATTTGTCAACAGGGTGGCTGACGAGTTTCCGGACAAGACCATCTCGACCCTGGCCTATCAATACTCCCGCTCCGCCCCCAAACATCTCAAGCCCCGGCCCAATGTGAACATCATGCTTTGCAGCATCGAATGCAATCGCAGCCGGCCGCTTGCTGATGATTCCACGTCCGCCTCGTTCGTCAAAGACGTCGAGGACTGGAGTCGGCTCACCCACAACATTTTCCTGTGGGATTATGTCATCCAGTTTCGCAATCTGGTCAGTCCTTTTCCCAATCTGCAGGTGTTGCAGCCGAACATCCGGTTTTTCGCCCACAAAGGCATCACTTCCGTTTTTGAGCAGGGACTGAGCGTTATGCACGGAGAGTTCGCTGAATTGCGCAGCTACTTGATCGCCAAAATGCTCTGGAATCCGGACATCAATAGTGATTCCGTCATGAATGATTTCCTGCACGGATTCTATGGCGAGGCGGCACCGTTTATCCGTCAGTATATCGATACCATGCATACCGCCATGCAAACTTCGGGCGAGGGGCTCGACATCTACGGCTACCCGATCCGGTCAGTCAATGGTTATCTCTCCCGGACGATGCTGGCTGTTTACAACGATATTTTTGACCGGGCGGAGAAGGCGGTTTCAGCGGAGCCGGAATTTCTGGATCGGGTGCGGACCTCCCGGCTGCCGCTTCAGTTCGCGCTTTTGGAGCAAGCCAAAGTCGCCGGCGCCGGCGATGGCGGATGCTTCGTGCGGAATGCCAACAGCAACCTGACCATAAGACCGGATATTGACACTCTCTTGACCATATTTGTCAGCCGCTGCAAGGAGGCAGCCATTCCACGCCTCTGGGAACATGGCACGTCTCCCGACGAGTATTTCACATCAACCAGAGCATTTCTTGACGGCAGCACGAAAGACCATTTGGCACGAGGCAAAACCGTCACACTGGCGCTGCCGGCCAGCCCGAAATATCAAGGGGGCGACCAGTCCGCCCTGACGGATGGGCTGAAAGGGTGGGATGACTACCATATGCATTGGCTGGGATTCGAAGGGGAGGATATGGAGGCGACCATCGACCTCGGCGCGCTTCAGACGGTTGCGACCATCAATACCGATTTCCTCCAGGATATCAACTCCTGGATCTTTATGCCGCAGACGGTTGAATTCTCTCTTTCAGAAGATGGACGCGATTTTCACGCGGTTGGCAAGGTCACCAATCCCATTCCGCCGGATAAGGACGGCGCCCTCATTGCTCCGTTTAATGCGAAGTTCGAGCCCTCCCGGGCGCGGTATATCAGAGTCAAAGCCGTCGGCATGAAAACCTGCCCCGTCTGGCATAAGGGAGCCGGGGGAAAGGCATGGATTTTTATCGATGAAATCACCGTTCACCAGGAGTCGTGACGTGAAGATATGGCGCATCCCCTCGGCCCTGCCGCTGGTAATCGTGTTGATGATTATCACCGTCTGTGCGGTTGAGGCCCAACCGTACAGAGATTCAACTTTGTCAACGTCAGCGCGCGTTCATGACCTCCTGTCGCGCATGACGCTGGAAGAAAAGTTCTGGCAGCTGTTTATGCTGGCCGGCAGTCTCGACGGCGGCGTCGCGCGCTACCGCGACGGTGCTTTCGGTTTTCAAATGGGCGCTTATTGCGATAGTCTTGACGCCGAAATCTGCGTCAATGCCCTTCAGCACCACTTTGTCGATAGTACCCGCCTGGGTATACCGATTATCCCATTTGAAGAAGCTCTGCACGGTCTGGTCCAAAAGGGCGCCACCTCTTTTCCACAGGCAATCGGTCTGGCCGCCACATTCGACACCCTGCTCATGCATCAGGTCTCTGCGGCCATTGCCCGGGAATGCCGCAGTCGGGGAATACGGCAGATATTATCTCCGGTTGTTAATATCGCCGGCGACGTCCGCTGGGGACGGGTCGAGGAGACCTACGGCGAAGACCCCTGTCTGTCGTCGGCAATGGGGGTTGCCTATGTATCGGAGTTCGAAAAGCTGGGTGTCATTACCACACCCAAACATTTCATTGCCAACGTCGGTGACGGCGGCCGCGACAGTTACCCTATCCACTTCGACGAAGGCCTCCTGCGGGAGATTCATGTGCCCCCCTTTGCTGCCTGCGTGCACCGGGGCGGTTCCCGATCCGTGATGACTTCATATAACTCTCTGGACGGCGTACCATGCTCCGCCAGTGATTGGCTCAACAACAGACTCCTTAAAGACGAAATGGGATTCTCCGGATATATCATCTCCGATGCCGGTGCTGTCGGCGGCGCCAATGTGCTCCATTTCACCGCCAAAGATTATGCGGAAGCCACGACAAACGCGCTCAACGGTGGCCTCGATGTGATCTTTCAGACGTCATATGACCATTTCCCGTTATTCTTCAAGGCCTTTCAGGAAGGCCGGATCGCCTCGGATGTCATCGACCGGGCGGTGGGGCGGGTGCTGCGTGCCAAATTTGACCTGGGACTTTTCGAGCATCCATATATCGATGGTGCCGATAAACTGTCCACCGGCGAAATGGACGATCACCGCCGCCTTGCGCGGCAGGCGGCCCGGGAATCTATTGTACTTCTCAAAAATGAGAAAGGCACGCTTCCCCTGACCCGAAGTCTCAAGACAATTGCGGTTCTGGGACCTGATGCCTCCGACGCTCGGCTGGGCGGATACAGCGGACCCGGCAATAATAGAGTCAGCATACTGGATGGCATCAAAAACAAGATTGGCACGAAAGCCCGCGTTGTGTCCGCTCAAGGTTGTTCTCGGACTTCCGCCGATTATGTGACCGTCCCGGCCGAATACTTGTCATGCATCCGGGGCGATAGTGTCAAAACCGGACTTCTTGGCGCTTACTTCGACAATATCCATCTGGCCGGAACGCCGGTTCTGACCCGCGTTGATCCGCAAATCCAGTTCCAGTGGACTCTGTTTTCACCCGATCCGAATCACCTTCCGTATGATTATTATTCTGTCCGGTGGACCGGCAAATTGAAAGCGCCCGTTTCCGGAACGGTCAAAATTGGCATTGACGGCAACGACGGCTACCGCCTCTATATCAACGACGTACTTGTGATCGACAATTGGCGCAAAGTCAGCCGAAGGATACTAACGGCCGCTTACAAATTTGAAAAAGACGGGGAATATGATCTCAGAATCGAATACTATGAACCGACCGGCAACGCCTGGTTCCGTCTGATCTGGAATGTCGGAGTCTCCTCCGAATCGGATACCGGCATTGATGAGGCCGTCCGCCTGGCATCACAAAGCGACGCAGTTGTCGTCGTGGCCGGCCTTGAAGAAGGAGAGTTCCGAGATCGGGCTTTTCTGGGTTTGCCCGGAAAGCAGGAACAGCTGATTCACCGGGTAGCTGCAACCGGCAAACCGGTTGTCGTCATTCTGGTCGGCGGCAGCGCCATTACGATGACCGGCTGGCTTGACAGCGTCGCGGCCGTGCTTGATGTCTGGTATCCCGGCGAGGACGGCGGCGATGCCGTTGCTGACGTGCTGTTTGGCGATTGCAACCCTGCCGGGCGTCTGCCGATTACTTTTCCTGTCGCTGAGGGACAGCTTCCTTTGGTATATAATCATAAGCCGACAGGGCGCGGCGACGATTACGCCGATCTCACCGGCCAGCCTCTTTTTCCCTTCGGCTACGGGCTGAGTTATACAACCTTCGAATACTCCGATCTTACGTTCGACCGGCAACATTGCTCTGCAACCGATACCGCCACGGCGCATTTCAAGGTGAAAAATTCGGGGGACAGGGAGGGGGACGAGGTCGTCCAGTTGTATATTCACGATGAGATTGCGTCGGTGGCACGGCCAGTCACCGAACTCAAAGGGTTTATGCATGTCCATTTGAAAGGCGGCGAAATCCGGGACTTGAGTTTTGCCATCACTCCGGAGATACTTGCCATGCTTAATAAGGATATGAAATGGGTGGTGGAACCGGGTGATTTCCGCATTATGATCGGTGCCTCATCAAAGGATATCAGGTTAAGAGGGATGGTAACGATCGATAAGTGAAGATATCCGGCTAACCGGTTCTGATCTCAGAAGACTATTAAGCCCCGGTTATAAATGACCGTCAGACTCACTTCATTCGGGGATGGTCACAAACATGAAGATGTGTCACCAATCCTGCTGAAAATTCCATGATATCGAAGACGTAACTTCCATTCGTTACCAGGCTCGTTTGCCGGTCGCCCTATCCAGAGCCACCAAACTCATCGTGTAGTCATACAATGCGCGCAAGCGAATCAATTTAGTCTGCGACAAAGCGGTCTCGGCATCAAGCAGATCCAAATTGGTGTTCACACCCGCATTGTAACGAACGCGGGCCATCGACACCGCTTGTTCGGCCTGACGGACCTGGGCATCGGTGCTGGCGATTTTTTCCAGACTCGATTTGACCCCCGCTATTGCCTGACGAACCTCTGATTGAATCTGCGTTTCCAGATCGGTCGTATGAGTGCGAATGGAGTTGGCATTGGCGGCGGCTTCCGCCTCCTGATGTTTGGTCCTATAACCGTTGAACACAGGGACCTTCAATTCGATTCCGGCGGCGTAATTTCCCCGCCAGGTGTCCAGATTCGGTTCGTACCCGTTTTTGAATCCGGTCGCCAGATTCAGAGCCAAAATCGGCTTATCCCCCAGTGACACCAATTGCGACTGAGCGGCAGCGATGGATTCCGCGTCATGGGACAGGATCATCTCTGGCCTCTGCACGACAGCAGTTTTCAATAGCGAATCGGCATTTATCTCGATCTTATCGGAAGCAAAAGTTCCGCACAGATTGATCGGTGTACTTGACGGCAGGCCGGTCAGCTGGCGAAACGTGATTTCCTGAGTTTCCAGCATATGGACAGCATCGATATGATCACTGCGGACCACGGCAATCCGAACCTGGATGGTCAGGGTGTCAAAATCGGTCGCTGTTCCGGCCGTGATCTTTTTAAGGCTCATATCCAAATGCTGATTAAGCGTCCGCAGTTGTTCGTCAAGAACGTTTATCCGCTGATGAAGTATCAGGATGTTGTTGCAGACGCCGATTGTCTGGTACGCCAGATTGAACTTGGTCAGATCCACCTGATCGGCGGCGGTCCGGCCGGATGTCTCCGCCACATGCACAGCCGCATTGGTCTTGCCGAAATCATACAGCGTCTGTCGCAGGCCGACGTGCAGATCATAATTGTTGTACGGCGCCAATTCGAGAGGCCCCGAGCCGCCAAGATTGAAGTGCGGCACCGGCCCGATCCGCACATATTCACCGTCAAACGATATATCAGGCATACGGGCGCTTCGGCTCACTTCAAGGCGGGCGTCGGAGGCGATCAGTCCGTACTCCGCCTGGCGAATGGCCGGATGATTCTGAAGCGTCAATCGGACTGCCTGCTCAATGGTT
>Ga0055513_10000027_pt1 | contig 12326 bp, 22 predicted proteins | sample WestPond_TuleB_D_FD_57973 | JGI IMG/M metagenome (GOLD analysis project Ga0055513, IMG submission 57973) | Wetland microbial communities from the San Francisco Bay, California, USA, that impact long-term carbon sequestration - WestPond_TuleB_D2 | ecosystem: Environmental > Aquatic > Marine >...
TTTTACCGTTTAAAACCCATCCTTGTTTTTGAGAAAAGGGCTCGCATCATGTGGAATTTTTTATCTTCGCTGCCCCATTATTTATCAATCACAGTAATCGTTCTTTCCATAATTGCCATTGTAATAATTTCTTTACGTGGTCATCTAAAAGCGGTTTTTGGCAAAAAATCCGTTGAACTGGGATCTGACAATTCTGAGTCATTTCAGGTCAAGCCTCCTCCGGCCACTGTTATCATTCAAAAAAGAAATTGTGTTGACTGTATTATTATGCTTATGGCCGAGCGTGAAAAATTTGAGTTTAATATCCGACAAGAATCAGAACGGGTTTTGAAAACTCAAATGAATTTTGTAGAACAGAAACTGATAGAGATCCAAAATTCTTTCATGGGCGTAGTAACTGATATCGCCAACAGTTTTACAATTAAAAACTCCAATGCCATTGATAAAAATATACAGTACAAGCTGATCTATGGCCTCTTCAAAGACGCCCTCGTATCTATAAAAGACGAAATTCGAAGGTCTTTTAAGAATAATGGATTTTATTCCCTCAGCGGATCTGAGTTTATCAATTATATAAAAGACCAAGCCAATGTCATTACCTCGATGTTGAATCAACATATCAATAACATATACCCAAACAAACCTGGGCTCATTGATGTCGATGAACTCAGCGGTATTTTGAAAAATCAAAATAACTTCCTATCAACTATCTTAGATGATATCTATATACACGCACGAGAAATAAAATTGGAAACGGATAGCAATATCAAAGATATCCAGCAGCAATTTGGCAGATGGATAGACGAGTTTAAAAAATCAACAATACGGGAGGACGTATGAAAAAGTTTCTTGCTGCTTTGAAAATCGCTTGGATTTACCTTGATGGTAAAAAAACCATTATCGCCGCGACTTATTGGACTCTGGTAGAGCCTATTGTTCTGGCGATTTATCCCAACGGGGCGCCTCATAATCTGAGTCTTGCTATGACCATCGCTGGCGTCATACTGACAACATTTGGCCTTGGGCATAAAGCCGTTAAATGGTATGCAACGTCGGATGATGCTCAAACACCTCCAGCTGCAGGACCAACAGCATAGGGAAGGCCTTCCTTAAATAAAATTTAAATCGAGATAGAATACATAATATGTCGATTCGACTGACTGTGGGTATGCCATCATTCAATAATTTTACCGAGGTCTTCTTCACCGTCCAAGCTCTCCGAATGTATCATCGTTTAGAGGATTGCGAAATCCTAGTCATAGATAATTTCGGTGATGATATGCTCAAAAACTTCATAGAAGGACAATGTAAAGGTGAGGCTCGGTATGTAAAATATACCGAGAGTGTCGGAACAGCCTGTGCAAAAAACAAAGTTTTCGAGCACGCACAAGGAGAAATGGTTCTCTGCATTGACTCTCATGTCTTCCTTATTCCAGGCGCTTTGAATAACATCCCTGTGACTGATGACCTGATCCAGGGCCCTATGGTATATAACGACTTCATAAATTACACCTGGGAATGGAAGCCGGTATGGCGAGGTCACATGTGGGGTATTTGGGGCGATTATTCCCCCAAACGACCATCAGCCCCGGTTGAGATATGGGGTTGCGGAGGTGGGCTCATGCTGGCTAAAAAGAGCTCTTGGCTAGGATTTAATCCTAAATTCAAAGGTTTCGGCGGCGAAGAGGGGTATATCCACGAGAAATATCGTAAAGCCGGCCGGAAGGTATGGTCATATCCTAATTTGGTATGGATGCATCTTTTTGATCGCAAAATCCCCTATCCTTTAAACCTGATCGATCGTGTGATAAACTATATCATTGGATTTCGGGAGCTGGGGTTGGATTTGGCGCCGGTGAAGGAACATTTCGGAGAAGATTTGTTTAATAAAGCTACAATAGAGGCAGATAAAAGATGAGAAACGAATAAACGGCGGTCATAGATTCATGTCCTATCCTCCCCTTCTGGCATCATATCCGCTTCTTTTTTAATCTTTTTGGAAAGAACCCACAGGGCGGCATCATCATAAAGGGAAGCAGTCGGCCGATCAGGGTCGAAACCCTTTTCAAGAGGCTCATGGTAATCACGACTCAAAAACTGATGATATTCCCGGCTCAGATCACCCCATTGACTGGGAGTGAGGATATTCCTTATCGTATCCGGGATCGGACCGGGAGTATGATTGATAAATATCTCATGTGCCCAATCGAGAAGAGCAGCCGTAAGAAGCATCTCATGTTTTTTCATTATCACTCTTTTTCATTAAATTTATTGTATCATCGATCAATCGGCGGCTTTGCTCAAGATTAGAGAGCATTTTTTGGCGCTGGTTTTCTAAAAATGTTTCTGTGTACGCCTGTTCCAGTGTATGCTTCCCGACCTTCACTAATTTTACGGCATCGAGATCGTCATAATCCCAGGCCATGAATTCTTTTTGTTTAATGCCGAGATCCTTACACAGAGCAACGTACTTATCATAATCATCTGAAACAGCACTTAAAACATCCCCCATCTTTTATTCCTTTCAAAAAAGAGACTATGCAGGGTTATTTGATTACCCCCATCCTATGCCCTCTCTATCTACGCCAGTTCATTTGCCGCGCCGCGGAACCTGGCTCGTCGCTGGAAGAGCACAAGGCAGCACAGATTACCTGTTTTCTCGCTTGACAAGGATTGCACAGCCCCTTTTTCTAATTAATCAAATACCAATGAAAATCGAACTCCAGCCTTTTTTATATAGTCGAGTAATTCCTTACTTTTAGATTCATATTCCGTTCCCCCGACTGTATAAGAAACTTTTAAAAATGACTGTCCTGCCTCCATATGAACAATGATTTCCGAAGCGTTGTCGATTTCTTTGGAATTTTCCGGAGGCAGGGGCAGCGCAATATAAATTTTCGGATCCAATAGGAAACTGTCGGTCGTTTTTTTGCCCGGCCATACCCCATAACAACTGCGTATATCATAGTTTTTAAGGATATTGACGAGGTCGAATTTATTGTAGGCCATTTGGACACTGTAATCAGCGCATATACACATGACTGGAGCCAAGTTCTGCAGTGGGAATCCGCCCGTTTCAAAATCTTTGCGTATCATGACGATTTCTCCTATTACATAATGATACCGAAATTGAGCGGAAAATTAAAGCAAATAATGCGAATGGAGCTATTAAAGTGAACCAGTATTTGTCATCTGATTGAGGTTCAGGATGAGTAGCCACACACCACAATGAATAAAGCACTGTAAGCAGATAAATTACAAGTAATATAAGTGATATTTTCAGAGTTGAAATTCCCCTGTTAAAGTGGTTAGATACTCACCGCGTTCATTAACTCTCGATGCTCTGCTATTAATATGAAATGTAATAGTTTTATTTTTCCAAAATAATTTGCAGACGTAAGATTGTGGGGGTACCGTATTGGCGAGGGTGCCATGAATCGTAACAGAAGCATTGTAAATTCTGTGAAAAAATTGCAGATCCCAATTAACCGGATCACTGAAAATTTCTATGACGGCCGGCCATCTGTGACCGTCTATTTCAATAAATTGTGAAAAAGTAGTAATAGTATAATGACGCATCATACCGTCCGATGACTCGTGATTCTGTTCTTTCGGGGATGGTGGTTTTTTCCCCAACATGATGCTATAACGATTCATCGCCAGACACCTTTTGCCACATCATCTGGTTGAGGGAAAGAAATATTTGAATCAACTGATGGAGCTATTTTATTTATAATCCTGGTTTTCTATCAGGAAAAGAGTGTCCTTTCCCAATAGAGCTTTTTCCTGAATTCTTTTCCACTCCTCGGTAAAATTATTGTCACTACGAATTGAGGTACATATTCGATCATAGAGCTCTTTCGCTGCTTTTTCTTCAGGACTTGAACAAAACATAGTTATAAGAATACACACTAAAATCCCGATTAATTTACTCCAAATCGTCATAAATATTCCTTTAAATAAGCAGGTAAAGGGGAAAGAAATCTCTCCCCTTTACCTTATATTCATTTCTTTGGTACGGACATATCAAGTGCCAGATTCTTCGCGGCATAAGCCGACATCAATTCCATAAAATTGGTAGCACCATTAGCAGTGGTACCACTGCTGCCAGCCATCTGGAACTGAGGAACGATACTCCCGCCAAATTTGGCAAAAGCGTCAGCCCATACTCCCTGAACCTTTACGTAGGCTTCAAGCTTTTGCTCCAAAGCGCCATTGGCTTGCATGACCAATCTTTTACGGGCTCCTTCACCCTCTCCGAGCAGTATCTGCTCCCTTTTAGTCTGTTCAGCAGCCTTGGCTCTCAGAGTAGCCACCTCGAGTTGCTGCTGGGCCTCCGTAACAGCTTTGGCCTTTATAACTTCCTGCTGCCATTTCGCTGTAGCAGCAGAAGCTTTACCGTTGGCTTCAACCGTTATGACGTTCTGTTCAGCTTTTTTTGCATCAGCGATGGACGTCTGAATATCCATCGTAATCGACTGCTGTTGTTTAATCTGTGCTTCAACCGTCGCATCATAAGGCATGTTTTCAATAGCGAAGTTGAATGCCTTGATGCCAAATCGGCTTAATGCAGATTCTTCCTGCCGCAAAGGGGTACCGTTTTTGTCGTGGAGCACTTCAACCAACGTGATGGTTTTTTCAGAACCCGAAAAATTATCCTTAACAACGGTATCTCTAGAGACAGTCTTGAAGATACCATTCTGAATCTGATCTTCAACATAATTAATAAGATAATTTCTTTTCTCGGCATAACTCTCTTTCGAGGACATCATAGGACCTGTCATATAAATACATTTATTCACGACTGTTTGGATCAGTGATGCCCTGACGTTATCATCATTTCCAAATTTTGATTGGATGTCGGAAAGATGAGTCTTATCCGCTGGCATTTCAAATTGGACACTGCCTCGCATCGTAGCGTGACCACCATCATTGAAGCGCACAGGGATGTCGAACTTGTACATCGACCGCTTGTCGTATTTTGTAATTTTCCCGAATCCTTGCCATTTCAACCCGGCCGTTGTATACCAGGTGAGCTCACCCTTGACTGGGCTTTGAACGCACATGATACGATGAACGTCAAGATTCTCGAACATTTTGAAACAACAGAAAAAGAAGAAAATTAAAATCACGACCCCGACAACCAGCCACCCAGACGAAGATACGAATGTCGGGACGGTATTTGTGCTTGAAGAATTTCTTGTATTCATATTCAGATCTTTCCTTTTTGTGTTTTATTGGTTTTTGGTCTCTTCAACTGCCGGATCCAGCTCCTTTTTTGTCTGCTCGATCACCTTCTCTAATTTCTTTTCGCGTATCTGCTGATTAATTTCCGTCAACGTCTCCTTAAGTTGGGCCTCCTTTCTAAAAATAGGAAACATCTTCGTGTTTCTGATTGCCGGGAAAATCATTTGGGTCGTGATGAACCATATGCCGATAATAAAAAACAGAATCTCGAAAAGGCCTAAAAACATAAATCCTCCTTTTGGATGTGTTCAATTTTCCAATTCCAGTTGCCTTTGGGTATGATATTTCCAATCGATGAAACGGTAATTATTACTCTCGGAACATTCGAAAGTTGATTTTGGGCGAAAGACATCAATTGAAATAAAGGGTAATAACCAATCTGTGCTCCAGTCACTATACTCATGTCATAGCAATCCCCGTCATCGAAATAAATGCTGCGAAATCTACGACCTTGTACTCTTTTTTGAAAACTTTCCCATGAACATAGATCAAAAGACTCGTGGTTCAAATGACTTTTGTAACGAGCTAATAGAGCTGCTAACTGGTGTAGATAGCTAATCTGCCCATTTTTTGGATGTACAAAAAGACACTGTAAACTGGGAAGCTGCGGGCGGCACCCAGGCAAGCCTGGTCCGGGGTGATGAGATGTCTCGATCGCGTCTTTAATCAAATAACTCGTTTTTCCACCTCCCCTATCACTGACCACCATAAACCTTAACCGGTCTGGATAGTTCCAAGAATGCTCATTGGTAGGTCTCCAAAATCCCTTTAGAGGCTCAATCTTCTTCTTCCCCAGCAATATGGAATAGCGATCCACTACTCGACTCCAAGAATTCTGTTCACGATACGAGAAGCTATAAAATCTGGTAAATCCATCAGATCGGTTGCCACATCAACTGCTATATCTTCGGAATTCGGAAACAACTTATCTGCAATGACAAGCCGTATAGCGGCTTTCTCCGACAATTTTAAATCGTTCGCAACCGAGTTTGCTTTGATAACCCGATCCAGCGAGGACTGTTTTACAATTTTGAGAAAACTTTTTCTTCCCAAGGCTATGTCGTAACGGCTCATTTCCCACTCTTTATGTAGTCAATGATTTTCTCCAGTTTTTCATCACTAAGATGCATGAAATCCGCAGCTGTTTGAATACACGCATCAGAAAAAATATCAGATGAAGGAAATAATTTTGAAGCCACCTTGTGGGCTTTAAATGCCTTCCTCGCCAGTTCATCAAACTCACCCTGCGGTAGTCCATCAACGAGTCTTTTCTGAGTCGCCATCCATTCTACAGCGCCCTTCCGCAGACGCTCTTCAAGTTCCGGGGCCATTCTAGTAATACTTTGTTCTTTCCCCAATGCAATTTTGTAGCGGTTCATATACCGTCCAAAATCTGATCTAAATCTATTCTTGAGGGAATAGGACGCTGCTGTTCCGAAGGCGTATCCGGTTCGGCCCGTTGATTTTCAGGTGCTCTAACCAAAATCTCAAAAAATTCATCAAAACTGTCCCGCTGAACAGGCCGTGGCGGGCGAGCATAGCTTCTCTGAGCCGGCTGTGTCTGAGTATAACCTCTCTGACGGGTTATCCCCGTATTTTGATCGGGCTCAGATAAAAGCTGCCTGATTTCAAAAGAATTGAGATCCTGACCAAGATAACTTTTGATATTTTTTAAAATAGGTTCTGCTGCTCTCAATACACTCTCTTTAAGCTGGGAATTGTTCTGCCACCAGCTGGCTGCTGTCACATTACCGGCAAATCGAATATCCCAAGGGGAGTACATTTCACCTGTAGCTCGAATATAAAAATCGGTTTTATCAATAGGTCGCTGTTGATGGAGCTCCCGAATTTTATTAAATACGGAGTTACCAAAAACCCACGCTCTCACTTCGAACCCAGCTCCCCCTGATTCAGTGGGTCTATAAACTATTATCGGGCATGCTAGTCTTCGAATGACAGGTCTTGAACAACATATTTCCCGATGCCCCCCCGGCTGGTCAGGAGTTCTGCTCTTGCACAAAAACATTCTCCGGTTGTAGTAATGGGTGTTTGCACCCACAAAAATATGCATAGGATCGGAGTAGACAATACCGATCCTACGTTCTTCTCCTGGAGAGAGCCGGAAGGGCAGGAATTTTTTCGAGACCGGCATAGGGTCGGAATCGAAGCCAAAAGACTCGACTCCCGCCCCTTTCAACTCGATAAGTTTTTTATTGAGTGCAATTCTGTAGCGATCCATGACGAGCTTTCTTCAAACAGTAATTTTGTCCTTCGCCTCTCCCTCGAGCTCATAGGTAGCGGCAACGATGTCCTTGAATTCCTTGAACCAGTCAGGCCCGTATTTTTTAACGATCGCATAAAAATCCTGGACGTCATGACTCACAAGACTGGGAACTATCCCCTTTTTGGTGGTTTTCATGATCGGATGCAGGAGCTCATGGTACATGAGAATCTCACGAGTCTGGTCGTCGATTGATGTCCATATTTCTTTTGAAAACTCAATCAAAAAATCGAACTTACCAAAGAATTTCAGCTCATTATTGGCTCGAATGCACCGGCCATGTGTCGTCTTGGTGATATAGGGATCCACCAGGACGAATTTAATGACAGCTGAATTGAGATAGTCCATCTTATGCTTCTCGATCAGCTTGTTCGCGAGTTCTACCAATTTCGCATCTTCTTCAAAAGTCTTGGCCATGATGACTCCTTCTTTTTGATTTAAATAAGCGCGGTAGGTGGTCGGCGCAGACGGAGCTTACCCTCCGTTCACCCGCCACCTCTGGTCGGTAAGGACTACCGCGACACAATTATTTTATATAAAACCATTACTTTTCCGACCGATCAGTGCTCTTATATTTACCACTCCGATTTTGTCTCTTCATTTTTTTATACTCTTTTATCAATGCCTCTACCTGCTGCATGAAGGCATCACAGTGCTTTTCGCAGATAGCCAGAGTAACCGGGCCTCCCGAGCCCCACCCGTTGATCGAGACGTAGTGCTCATCTTTTTTTATGAGACACGGTTCATCGAAAAGATACCGGCATTTAACATCCCGGTTATGGGTGTTCTGCCTCAATTTTATTGAAAGATCTGACATTTACACACCCTCCATGTAAATTCGGAATTATCGAATCTCATAAGTTCTTCACCTGATGTTGTCTTGGGCGGAAGATTAATTCTTTTTCCCAGGACTTCATATTCTCCAATGGCCGTTATTTTCCAATACTCATCCCAACTTTTTTGATAACAATTTTTCGCTTTAAGTCTGCTGCCGACATGCCAGTTGTTTCTACGACAGCGCTCGGCCGGTGATAATTCTCTCATATTTACCCTAATTTTTTTCTACAGTCCCGGGCTTTTTTAAATTCTCTATCTAAAAAGGTGCCCATACCTTGTTCAATTATTCTAATAAAATATCGTTTAGTCGACTCACCTACTTTGATCCATTCTTTTGTTTTTTGAAAAGCACAATTGCCTTTTCTATCTAAAGAGGGCAATCTAAGCTTATCCATGACATCACAGAGAATGGAGGCCATATTCCGACTAAGCTTCGATATGGCTTTGTTTTTAAAAAGTTCATCCCAGACTTGATCTTCAAATTTTTCTTTTTTTGTCATTGTTTTAATGCAATCGTTTTCACCTGATTCGATGCGGTGATGGACGTCACTTCAGACCCCGGCTCCACCTCCATTTTATAAGGTTCAAAAGAACCTACTTTGTAACGTGGCAGCACTGTTCGGGTCATGTTGATGTTGCAGGTTCTATACGTCGCATTATGAAGAACTCGCGTCCCGGATATGACCAGAATTGTCACGTTTTCGACCGTGTCGATTTTGGTCTTCTTACTGCCGCGGACTCCGTAGAATTTTGTTTTCATTTGGCTTCACCTAATTCCGAGTCTGAGAAAGGCTTTTTGCTCTCAACCTCTTTGCAAATGCTCTCAATCTCGAGTGCTACTCGACTTATGTCGATCGAATTGGGGGTGCTGGCAAATCGGGCCCGGACACCATCATTTTTATCCTTATCAAACCCGACCCATTTCAGCAAATACTTGAGTTGCTCGGCCATGGTTGTCAGCAGGTTGGTTTTTTTTCCGAGAACATTGGCAATCACCTCAGTATCGATTTCTTCCCCAGCATGGAAAGCATCGTACATAGCCTCCCTTAGAGTCTGTTCGATCTCACGGCCGGAAAGATCCTTGCTGAGCTCTGCAAGCTTCTTCAGATCGAATTTGGTGGCATCCCGGCGAAGTTTTTCGATGTGGATCCTATAAATCTCCTGCCGTTCAAAATCTTGGGGCAGGTTCACGAAAAACGTCTCATCAAACCGGTTGATGAGCTCGGGCGGGAGGTATTGAATATTATTTGCCGTTGCTACCACAAATACTGGCTTTTTGCACTCCTGCATCCAAATCAAAAAAGAACCAATGACACGAGCTGTGACACCCGAATCGCTGAAGGTCGAGCTCTGCATGCCGGCAAGACCCTTCTCAATTTCATCGACAAACATGATGGCCGGGGACATATTTTCGATGATCTGCAGTACCCGGCGCATATTGGATTCGCTATCCCCTACCCTCGAACTGAAAATCCGGCTGGGATCGAACTGCACGACCGGTAGACCCCATTCATTCCCAATAGCTTTACAAATTAAACTTTTACCACATCCAGGGAGTCCAACCATGAGCAGACCCTTCAGAAGAGGCAGGCCATATTTTTTACCTTCAACTGTCCACCCTCCGGCCGATTTGACGATCCATTTTTTGAGGTTTTCCATGCCGCCAATATCATTGAAGGTCTCGTTCGTCTCAAGCAGTGACAGCAGGTCGGTTTTTGCAATGGCATTCTTTTTGTAATCCCGGATGAAGTTCAGGTCTATCTTCCGGTGGACAGCCAGACTCTGCAGAAACGCCTGTTCTGTCTCAAACAGGGTAAGTCCGCGGAGATTGTTCAGAATCTCTGCCTTCTCCTGATCCATATCGGTTTTGATTTTTTCGGATACTTTTTGAAGATCCTTGTTATTTCCGTTTTCGAAATCGATTTGATATTTGGTACAGAGCTTTTCGAGATAGACCGCCTCATCCTTATCATTAAGTTCTTCCCGATTGCGACCGCCAATATATTTTTCGATCCGGTCTATGGTTATTTCCGGAGTCCTCTCGAGTCTCTGATAAAGTCCGCCTGCATCAATTACCTCGACTTCGCCATTCTTCTGTTGTTTGCCCAAAATGACCGGACGGTCACAGATATTCTTCAGCTCCTCATCGGTCGGCAGATCGAAGAATACGACTTCTGAGAGCCTTTCTAGAGCTATTGGAACGCACACGCTCTGTGAGATACAGATGATATTAATAGCGAAATCCGGATCCAGTTGATACCGACTGACAATATCTTTAATCTTCCGGATATTCTGCGGGTCACCAATATAATTAGCGCAGTCCAGCAAGATATACTTTTCAAATTTTGCGTTCGATTGATCGAAACCGCGAGTGAGAATCGAATGAAGGATGTCAATCGTCGATTTTGCTTGGGGGACAGTAATATTGAAATGTTCGTTCAATAGATTGTTCAACGGAACAAGATCTGTCAAAGTCGTGCTATACACGTTCAGGGTATCATCCTTGCAGTTTTCGCTGAGATATTTGAGCACCTCAACATCACTTTCCGCTACAACGAAAACTAGAGGTCGATTGGCCTTCAGGCACTGACTTAGAGTCATCATATTGTCATTCCGATCTGAATTTGGATTTAAAAAAGGTATTAAAATGCCGTGTTATGCGTGCGAGCCCATTCCAGCTCTCGCCTCATGGCCAACCCGCCTTTGGGCGTTCACGGCATCAATACTCTCAGATACTGCCGATTAATGCAATAGAGTCAGGTGAACCTCGCCGTTCGCTTTACGTTCCTCACGAAGCTGCATGCCCTCACGGATCGCCTGGTCTTTATACAGATTGACCGTATAATTCTGCTTAATCTCATTGACGCGATGTTCGTCATCACTGTCATATGAAATCTCGCCGGTACGGGCGTTCATGTGAATAGCGTTGTAGCTCCGGCTGATCTCGAGCTCCTCGGCGTTGAGTTCGTTGTAATTGACTCCCATCTGCTTCAGGGTGTCCTTCATGATGAGAAGGTTCCTGATCTCGAACTGGATACAGAGTTTGCGTGACATAATTGTTTACGCTCCTTTCGTACTTACGGTTTGGTAGACCGGTGTATGGTCTTTGGGACTATCCGACGTTACTTTGCCGGCTTTCTTTGCAAGATCTGCAAGTTTGAAACACTGATCGGATTTCTCCATGCCATCGATCGTGGAGGATCCATCAGTTTTTACTACAATCGTTGCATTGGGCAGCATTAGTCACTCTCCTTTCGATTTGGATATTATTTATAGCCCATTACAGGGTTTTAAAGATTTATAGATTATTTTCCGTCCCAATCCAGGATACCGAGTCTCTTATCCTCGTCCCATTGTTCCTGAGGGCTCGTCTGCCAGTAGTCCTCCGACCGGCCTTTATCCCGCTCAATTTGACTGATTTTTCGACTTTTTTCCTTTTTCTTCAATTTCTTTGTCATTTTCACCGCCCAAGGGATGTAAATTTCTCCGACAATAAGGCCTATTACAGCACCTATGGCTATAGAAATAATCAAGGGTTCATGTCCAATCGTTGAAATATCAGAGAACACCGGCCGTCAGTCCCGATGCCCCATTTATCCATAAAGGCTTTTTGATCCTTTTTATGCCACTCAGTGACTGTTTTTGAGGCGTTTAATCGGTGAAGCACTTTGGATTCCGGCTCGTACCATACTTCCCAACCCCGGTACCGGGCCCAATAACAGTAATCACTGTCGGAATACAAAAGGAACATGTTCTCGTCCAATACCCCGATATGTCGTACCATCTCCCTTCGAAGCATGACCGAGGCAAAATTTACCCAGGTTTGTTTCTCAGGAACCCGGCAATGACCCATCGAGATCCGACCACCCTTATGCACCCCTCCCGGAAAGGCACGTTGCGTCCCACCATGCCGGATAAGATCTCGATCATCGTAGTCGATCTGCATGGAGCCGGCAATCCC
>Ga0055513_10000028_pt1 | contig 12064 bp, 12 predicted proteins | sample WestPond_TuleB_D_FD_57973 | JGI IMG/M metagenome (GOLD analysis project Ga0055513, IMG submission 57973) | Wetland microbial communities from the San Francisco Bay, California, USA, that impact long-term carbon sequestration - WestPond_TuleB_D2 | ecosystem: Environmental > Aquatic > Marine >...
CCGGGACGCATATATCCCAAAATCCGTTCAAACGCGTCATCGGCGATCTTGGCGGCGGCTTTGATATTGGCGATCTCGGAACCTTCCTTGATCAGTCCGAAATTTTCGACCAGGTCGGTGGTCTCAATCAGGATCGCATTCGGGAGCTTTTTTTGAATCGCCGCTTTTTGGGTAATAGTCAGGCGGCCCGCTTCGATAGCCAGCCGCAGATTTTTCACCTGGGCTTCTTTCACCTCTTCCAATGATGAGATCGGATCTTTCTTGGTGATCAAAATCCTGCAGCCCTTGACCTGGGCTTTCGCCTGATCGGCATAACGGAAATCGGAAATAAAGGTCGCCGATGATTTGGTGATAAATGCCGCCCCGGTCGTACCGGAATAGCCGGTCAGATAACGGACATTGGGCATATCGAGGGTATTGTTGACATCAAGAATTGCGAAAAAGGCAGCGTCGATATTTTCGGCCGCCAGATATTTGCGGATTTTGTCGATTCGTGATTTCATCTCATTTTTCCTTTATGCTGATCTTATCTTCTACTTCTTTAAGTTTGGCCGCGATCCGGCTGTTGTCGGTCCCGACCAGAAGCCGCCGGTAGACCTCGCCGGCAAGCATGAAATATCCCTGCTCCCGGTAGATATCGCCGACCGTCTCGGTCACGAAAGCCGGTTCCTGAAGCGGCTGCGGCTTTTTGCCGCCGACCGTTTCCTCCGGCCGTTTGACAGTCAACTCCCGGGTCTGCACCACTTCCTTCTTCTCCACCGGCGAGCTGACACCACGGGTGTGCGGATCGATTTCGAATATCCGGCGATAACAGGCCATGGCGGCCGCTTCTTCACCGTCACGATAATGGATATCACCCAGGTATTTCAGGGCAAGCAGATTTTTGGGGTCCCGCTTGAGCACCTCTACAAATTGTATCCGTGCCCGTTCGAATTGTCCGGCATGGAAAAGCGACCGGGCCAGAATGACCCGTCCCGAAATGACCCCCGGTTCCTGCTCCAGCATCCGATCGCACAGATCGACCGCTTTGGCATACCGTCCCTCGGCGAATAGTTCGAGAGCCAATGCCGGCCAATATCCTTTTTGGGCCAGCGGCCGGTAACTTGCGGACAGGGGATTTTCTGATTCCATATCGTCTGGAGATGATACGACCGCCGGCAGGTCAAGTCAATAGCAAACGGGCTTTACCTTTTCGATTGCTGACTATGCCGCTCCGCATTTACAATATGGTTCAGTTATGTATGGCGGAATATTTGGTCGGGAATTATATATGCACTGAATCAAATGTTGATAGACGAGTAGGTCGGGTCTGATCCCGGCCCCGCATCGCGGGGCGGGAGAAAACCCGACAATTATTTCGCAAAATATGAAAGGAAAATAAATGTCCGAACCCAAAATTGCCGCCCGGATGCCGATCGCTCTGGAACTGGAACCGGGAACCTATTTCTGGTGCCGCTGCGGCCGATCGAAAGAGCAACCGTTCTGTGACGGTTCCCATCACGGCACCGAATTCTCCCCTCTGGAATTTACGGTGACTGAAAAAAGGCGGCTGACTTATTGCCAGTGCAAGCGAACGAAAAATCCCCCCCGCTGCGACGGTGCCCACAAATTCCTCCCGGCGGAGTAGTATCTCCCTTAGCATCGAAATAATAAATATTCGCAAAAGGTCCGTCCAAGGCAAGCGCGTCATCGCGAGGCCCTGTCGCAGATCCTGAGTGAAACGAAAGGCCGGTGGCAGGGCCGTGGCGATCTATCGCGTCGTTACCCGGTGGAATGCTTTTTGTCGACGGAATCAAATCAGACCATTAAAATAGTTATTGGAATCGACAATTATTCCTCACCGGAGATTTATAACGTAATCCGCCACCGAACCCCAGATATTAAAACACATATGCGTCAGGATAGCGGGAAGCAAACTGCCCGTTTTCTCCCGGTAATACCCGGCAATTATCCCCAAAATCATACCTGAAATGACAATCGTCAGGACCGCCCCCAGAGTAGCCCCCGCCGAAATCAAAGCCATATGCATAAGCCCAAATAATATCGCCGGCACCAGTACCGGCACACTAATACGAATACCCCAAATAGTAAATACCGCCCCTGTCAACGGCGCCAGATATCCCTGAATCAGCCCTCTGAACAACAGCTCTTCGGATATACTGGCTCCGATAAACACTATAAGCACGATCAGTGGAAATGAAAAACTCTCGGTTGGCATATGACCGCCAGAGTTGAGCATATCTGCCATAAGACTGGCTGGAAAGGCGATGACAAGCGATAGAAAGAGTATCCGACAAAACGGTATTGCCGTGGTCATGCGAAAACCGAATTGAGTGAGCTTGCCCCTGCCCAGAATTACCATGAGAATTATCGTGAAAAGAAACATGGAAATTTGCGTAGCTGTCTCTATTTTCGATACGGAAAACCCGGGTGAGGAGGGAGACCCGAACAGAATCATCGCTGCTATTGAGCTCAACGCCAGAATCAAAAAAGTGACAACGACCGAAATGATTATTTTCGCCATGATCTGCGATGCACGAATTCCCTGATTTTCCATCTCGCTGCCTCCCATTCCCCGAAATCACATCCGGAGCTGTGTCCAAAAATAGTTCACGCTCTGGCATTAATGCGATATTACCGGCCCCGCTGTTTCCCCCGCCACCAGATAGTCCACTCCTTGGCCGTCGCAAACCTCTGCCCCGTCAACTTCTGCAAAATCGGAATTGCCTTTTTCTCCTCCGCCGGTGTTGCGACCCAAAGCAGGTGAATTAAATTTTCAGTGACAATGCGGTCATGGTTCTGTGTCAGGGAGTCCCGGAATTGATCGATCCGACGCCCCATGACATGCACCACCGGCGTCATCGGTCTCATGCCCAAATTCATGGCGATCAGGGTATCATATCTGTCCGATTGGGACGTATCCGATGCCATTAGATTAATCAGCCGCTTCCAGATGGTCAAACTGTCGATCTCGGCGACATAATCGGGAGGGGTCGTCTTATGCCATTTCCGCCATCGGGCTATGGTGCTATTGATCGCTTTCCTGTCTTCCGGATCGATCTTTTCAATCGGGAGGCCGGAAACGGCACTCATATAGGCGGCGATACGCGGCCAGTAACGGGCCCGGTAGTCACCGCTGTAATCCGCCACCGAATCGAGATTATTCATGACTGCCGAGACAATTCTTTCCGACCAAACCTGAGCTACCGGCTTCTCCCGCGTATTCCAATGCATGACCATAATTGCCCCATCCCCTTTATGCTCCCGGTGTCCCGTCTTTTCAAACAAATCGACTCCAGCGAAGACCGAATCGTCAATCCCGTAGTCGGTCCCGGGCGCGGCCTCAGCGCTGTCCAGCCACGGCAATGGCGTACGCGGCGCTGTAATGCCAATCCTATAGATTCCTCCTTTGGGACCGAATTCCCTGTCAAGATAGTAGGCCATATAATATCCATATTCAGACATTGTGTCGGCTGACTTCAATTCTTCCACCTTGCTGAGATGGGCGCCGCCGTAATAGATCAGTCCCTTATAGTCCGGATGGTCGTTCAATCGCTTGATGATATTGTTCGACGAATTAATATCGCGCTCGAAGAAAAAGTATTTGGCCGACGCTTCCATCGGGTTGTGAAACGTGTCATACAATACCTCAGGACCGACAATCTCAAATTGAATTTTATTTTCCGCCGACCGTTTGGTATTGATCAGATCGACTCTCTTCACAAAACTTCGCAGGTCACTCCAAAACTCAATATTGGCCGTCGTGAACTTTGAAAATAATATCGATCCCGGCTCCAGATGAAATGAGATATCCCCGGTCTTAAAATAATCATACATCCCTTTGACGTCAGCCGAATCACGTTCCAAGAATAAGTACAGCTTCGCCGGCACTTGCGTCGTCTTTGCATCGGCATGATCCAGCGTATCAACCCAGGCATTGAGGACGCTTACGACCCGTTGCATGCATGCCGAGCTGCCGTGAGCCTCGCCGATCATGACAATTCGGTTGGCGGCGAGCTTGTCGAGAATGAAATGATTCACATTCCGGTCGCAGCTTTGGATAATTTTATCGCCGAGTTCAGTTGCCGGTGACGCCTTTGCATACACATGTCCGCAGACCAGCGCCAAGCCTAGAAATAAGAGTATGAGATTGTTTCCAATTCGATTTGACGAAATCATTGCCTTCCCCTCCCAAATTCCCTCAGCAAACGGATTAATTTATTGAAATTAACCTATAGTCGAGATATTTGCTATTTCATCCTTGAATTCAACAGTCCACTCGTCGATCTTCCCGGCAAGAGTTTTATCCGCTTCACCTGGCCGCCATACGATTTTACAAATTTCGCCCCGACGATTTCGGAAATTTTGTAATCTGCCCCTTTGACCAGAATATCAGGGTGAATCAATCGAATCAATTTCTCCGGCGTTTCCTCGGAAAAATAAACGACATAATCGACAAATTCCAAAGCCGACAAAACTCCCGCCCTATCGGACTGGCGGTTTATCGGCCGGGTCGGCCCTTTGATTTTTCTGACGGATGCATCAGTGTTGACCCCGATGATAAGAATATCCCCCAGCGCTTTGGCCTTGGACAAATAACTAATATGCCCCATATGAATAATATCGAATACCCCATTGGTGAAAACTATCTTTTGCTTTTGCCATCGCAGACGGTCGCATAACGCTTCGACCTCTTTTTGGGCGACCAACTTCGATTTGTACTTACTCATGCGCCCCTGCCTGTCCCAGCTCGAACGCCTCCCCCAGCGCCTCTCTGGAAATTGTCGCCGTTCCAACCTCGCCGACCACGACCCCGGCCGCCTGGTTGGAAATAACCGTTGCTTCTTCAAGCGTCGCCCCGGCTGCCATGGCCGACACGAACGATGCGATAACCGTATCCCCCGCGCCGGTAACATCGAACACTTTCTTGGCGACCGTCGGAATCAGCTTCACCTCGCCCCCCCGTTGAAAGAGGGCCATCCCCTTTTCCCCGCGCGTGATCAGAATCGAACGGGCGTCAAGCCGCTCCAAGAGACCGTTACCGACAGTCAGAAGCGTTTTCTCGTCGACAATCCGCGTCCCATAGGCAAACCCCGCCTCATGGTGATTGGGCGTGATCAGCGATACTTTCTTGTATCTGGGGAAATTCGTATCTTTCGGATCGACGGCAATAAAGATATTTTTCTGCAGGCAGAAATCAATCAGCTTATCCAGAAGCGACGCTGTCACCATCCCCTTGTCATAATCGGATATGATCACCCCTTTGAGCGTTTCGGAGTGTTTTTGGATCTTCTCCAGCGCCTCGGTTTCAATTGCGGCGGGAATATCTTTCTTAAGTTCGCGGTCGGCCCGCACCACCTGCTGGTTATGGGCGATAATCCGCGTTTTGACAGTCGTCGGCCGGTCGTTGTCGGCGAGAAGTCCGTCGGTTGCTATCCCCTTTTCCCGAAGGAGCCATTCCAGCACTTTGGCGTTGTTGTCGTTGCCGACGACGCCGATCAGAAGCGGAATATCTCCCAGCCCGAAAATATTCCCGGCCACGTTGGCGGCTCCGCCGGGAGTCGATGATTCCCGGTTGATATTCACCACCGGCACCGGCGCCTCGGGCGAAATCCGCTCCACCGTCCCCCAGAGGTACTGATCCAGCATCAGATCGCCGATGACAGCGATTTCATGCTTCCCCATATTGTCGATTACGGCGCGGGCGCGCGCTTTCCCCACAGTCATCTCTTCGCATCCCTGATTTTGGTTGACTTCAGGGGTCAATATATTAGCTTTGATCTAAAGCGCAAGTCATTTGGGCCGCCGACCGGCCGTCTCAAAGGCGCTCTGGACGACCACGCATACGGAGGAAAGATGAAACCGGAACAACAGCAGATAAATATCGAACTGGGTGAAAAGGAAGCCGAAGGGATCTATTCCAACATGGCGATGATTACCCATTCGCCGTCGGAAATTATCATCGACTTCGCCCGCATCATGCCGGGACTGCCCAAGGGGAAAGTCTATGCCCGGGTCATCATGACCCCGCCGCATGCGAAAATGCTCCTGGGCGCCCTGGAAGAGAATATCAAGAAGTTCGAAAGCCAGTTCGGAGCCATAAAAATCCATGGCGGCGAACAGCGAAATATCGGCTTCACCGACCCGGGCCACAAGGCCGAATAAGGATTACCGGGCGGCAGAAATTGTAGAGCAAGGGATAGTTCTCAGGAGTAATGGCGATGAAACCGCTGTCCAACGAAGCCCGTAATGTCAAATCGTGCCCCTTCTGCAAGGAGCTGATAGCAGGGGGAGCGACTATCTGCAGTCATTGCGGCTCCAACGTGGTGGTCCCCAAAGCCAAAAAGAAACGCCCCTTTCTTTTCCGTGATTTCATGCTCGGCGTCTATGTCGCCACCGCCTTTTGGCTCTACCTTATTATAAAATATTTCCGATAAAGTAATTCCGCTTTCGCTGGCTGCACCCCGCTCTTATTTATAATTCAATCCTCATCCCATCATACGCAATCGATAAGTTATCATACCCCATCTTCCGGGCTGACGTCATCGCCTGCACGGTGTCATATTCCTCGGCAATATGTGTCAGCACCACCCGCCGGACATTATTGGCGATAGATGCATCCAGCAGATTGCCGACATCGATATGGGTCGATTCGACCACCAAAAGGTCGAGACATTTCAGAAAGGCCAGAATATCATTTTCAGTCCCAAGATCGGCCGAATACAAAATCTTTCTTCCGGCAATCTCAAAAAGATAGGAGTAGCACTGCATCTTGCTTTTCAGCTTATACTCTTCGATGATTGGCTGATACTTTCGCAGATGATTATTCGGTATCGGCCGGACGGTCGCATCCCCCATCGTGATAACTCCCCCCTCCGGCACCGGCAGAAACTCCAGCTTGAACGGCATCCGCTCCGGAGGCAAATAGACCGATCGAAAATAGGCCGGAAGCGGCTCCAGAAGCTCCTCCGGCAAGAATATTGGCAACGGCGCCTTCCGGCCCGCCAGGTACTGCATCTGGATATAAAGGGGTAAATCGGAAATGTGATCGGGGTGGGCGTGGGAAATAAGAACGAATTCCACTTTTAACGGATCAAGCCCTGCTTTACGAAAAGCCGACGACACCCCGCCGCCGCAATCCACCTGAATCGCAACCCCTTCATATTCAACGATATAGCCTGAATTGATCCGCGACGCTTGTGGCATCCCGGCCGATGATCCCAGAATTGTTAGAATTACATTTTCCATAAAATTTCCTGCGGCAAATGCGGAACATCTGCTTGCATTCTGCGTAGAAAAAGGTGCTGTTAAGACAAAAATGAGGTATAGACGGACACCCCGACATACTTCATCCTCATCCATCCTCTCATGACTTCTCCTCCCCCGGACCTCCCAGATCCGGGGTTTTTTTTGCCCTTAACTCTGCCGTGCCGCCAAAAGCTCTTCGACCGCCGCGACAGCAACTTCGCAGTCGGCGGCACTGACATCCAGATGGGTCGTAAACCGCACCCGGGCAGGGCCGAAGGCCACGCAGAGCACTCCCTTCTCCGCCAGATTCTGGATAAAGACATCCACTGTCATGACCTTGGGATCGATATCCACCAGCACGATATTGGTCTGCACCGTCTCCAGGTCGATGGTCAATCCCGGCATGGTCGCCAGCCGCTCCGCCAGACGGCGCGCGTTTTTATGATCGGCGGCCAGCCCTTTGAGATTATTCTCTATGGCGTAAATACCTGCCGCCGCCAAAATCCCGACCTGACGCATCCCGCCCCCGAACATTTTCCGTGTCCGCCGCGCCCGTTCAATATATTCTTTCGTGCCGGACAGCACCGACCCGATCGGCGCCCCCATCCCTTTTGACAGGCACACCGAGACTGAATCGAAGTACGACGCATACTTGGCCAGCGGCACGCCGCTGGCGACATGGGCGTTCCACAGCCGGGCGCCGTCCAGATGCATCCACAATTTATATGCCCGCCCCACCTGCTCGATCTCAGCGATAGTCTCTATCGGATAGATTGTCCCCCCGGCCCGGTTATGGGTATTTTCCAGGGCGATCATTCTCGTTTTCGGCAGATGCATCCCGGCCGGACGGATATATTTTTCGATGTGAGCCGCCGAAAGTATCCCTTTATGGCCGTCGATCGGACGAAGCAGCAGCCCGGAAATTACCGCCGGAGCGGCGACTTCGTAGTTAAATATATGGCACCCCGCCTCACACAGGACTTCATCACCCCGCTCCGTGGCGGTGTACAAGGCGACCTGGTTGCTCATTGTCCCCGACGGCACATACATGGCGGCCTCTTTGCCCAGAAGCTTCGCCACCATCTCTTCCAACCGCTTGACTGTGGGATCATCGTTGAAAACGTCGTCGCCGACCTCGGCTTCAGCCATCGCCTGACGCATCCCCGGCGATGGTTTCGTGACCGTATCGGAACGGAGATCGATAATTTTATTCATGAGACAAAGATCCTTTCGTTTCCCCCTCGCCCACCTATGATGACCGGCCTGCCCCGTTTTTATTGAAAAGCGGCAAAAAACACAGCCTGCTGATCCCCCAAAAGATGCATCACGAGTAGCATGACTGCCCCGGAGATAATCGGGACCGTCATGTTGTCGTCGAATTTTCCTGAAAGCGCCTCGACCACGGTGGCAGTGAAGGCACCGATAATGGCCGCCTGCCAGGGCAGTCCCGGGATCAAAAATGAGACCAAAATCACCGACACGAAACAGGCCGCCGATCCTTCCACAGATTTTTTCCCGATCAGCTTATGCTGGCCATAGAGGCGCCCGATCATCGCCGCGGCCGTATCTCCGATTATTATAAATACGATGGCAGCAATGGCGATCGTTTTGGGAAAAAGCAGAACGCAGATAAGACTGGTAGTCAGAATATAGCTGGCGCCCGTGAATCCCCCCTTCACCTCATGCTCTCTGATAATCGGCGTCAAAAGCCACGACACCCAGGACCAAAGCCGCCATTGCCGGAAGCGGGAGATATCGATAATAATGGCGACCAGGGCCGATGCCAAAAGCCAGGCGATAGCGGTCGGAAAGGTCACCAGCGAGTAACCGATCGGGATGACGAGAGCGAAGAGATGAATCCCCTTGCGGATCATCTCCGCCCGAAGAGGAATCATCGGATCGCAATTCATCGTTTCGGGCTTGTATTCAGAAAAGGTGTTTGTAACGGCGGCGGCGGGAACCGGTACAAATCGCCCATTTTTTCCCAATGAATAACCGGGGGGCCGCCGATCCGTGATTCCACGGCCTGCCGAAGCTTATCCCGCGCATGCTGCTCTCTCAGAAGCGGATCGATCTTGAATTTGGCATCATCATACGGCACCGTGTTCTTTTTTTCCAGCACTTTGATCAGATGATACCCATACTGCGTTTTTACCGGAGCTGACGTTTTGCCGACCGGCGTGGTATTGGCCGTCAACCAGAAGGCCGGCGGCATATCGCCGGGGCCGATATACCCCAGGTCCGCCGCCGAGCGCTTGATTTCCGGATCGCCGGGATAGTACTGATCCACCATTTCCATGAAATCGGCGCCGGAATTGAGCAGGTCACGGACATACTCCGCCAGATTGGAGTCGGCAAAAATAATCTGCTGTACTTTGACCGGCCGTTCCACCTGATACGCGGCAAGGTGGCTGTCATAGTACGCATGCAGCTCCGAATCGGATGGTTTATACCCGTCATCCAGCAATTTTTTCTTGAGGTACGAGGTGCGATAGCGGTCCATGATTTTAGTGGTCAGATTCGTAACCGCAGTATCCTCCGGGATGCCCATCAGCCGCGCCGTCCGCGAGAGAAACGGCCGGATGGCCAAAAGCCGCAACAGCTCTTGTTTGTTCTCGACTGTCATGGTGTCGATTTGCTTTTGCCGCTTATAGGGGTACACTGAGCCGATATAGTCCCGGAAATAAATCGTATCGCACCCGAATTTCGTATCCTGCGGGCTGGCCACCGCCATGATATCGCCCGGTTTATGCAGGGAGTCAGGGGTGAGAAGCGCCTTCGAGTCATAGGCGATTTGACCGTCGGCTTTTATCGAATCGACGAACCGTTTGCCGCGCTCAGTAGCTGCTTTGTCGACCAACGTTCCGGCCAGAGTCAATTTGATCGAATCGAGCGGCTGGTAATGGGCCGGTTCATGACCCTCGACTTTGACAATATGCCAGCCAAATTGCGTTTTGAAGACATCCGAAATCTGATTGATCGGGGTATGTATGACGACTGAATCAAACGGCGGCACCAGGCTGGCGGTCTCGACATATCCCAGATCCCCGCCTTTTTCGGCGGAGTTCTTGTCTTCGGAATACATCATCGCCAGCGTGTCGAACGATGCCCCTTTAACGATACGATCCCGGAAACCGCTCACCCGGGCGCGGGCGATGGAATCCATCTCCCCTTCGGTCATGCCCCGATAGAGGCCGGAATCGGCTGAGATCTGCATATTCAGCCCGTTGACGACAATATGACGGGCCCGGTACATCTCGGGGACCTTGTAGCTTTCCTTGTCGGCTTCGTACGCCGCCTCTATCATCGAATCGTTGATATGAACCGAATCGACGACGACTTTCTGGTACAAAAGACGCAGGATACGGTCGTTGCGCAACTGCTGATACTGGCGGTACAAAAGGGTGTCGTCCTTCGCCAGATCGACCGACGTTTTCGCTTCTCCACAAAGCAGGGTATCCAGCAGAACGGAATAGACGCTTTTCCACACCGTGGCCGTATCGGGCTTCTCCGTTCGCGGAACATTGTCATCGTCGAACTGATGTGCCAGCATATCCGAGGTCACGGTGAAGACCGGCGACTCGGCGAACGGAAATGATTTCACGGAATCCTTGGCGGCCCCTTCCTTTTCAGAAACAGGAGCAGTTTTCGATCCGCCGTGGCAACCAAGCCATGCGGCCGCCACAAGAAGTACCAGAGCTGTCTTAAGATATGTTCCCATCACACCTTATCCCATGATTTAGAGTAGTCCTCAACTTAATACATTATACCGCCTGAAATCAAGGGAAAGTTCCTGCGGAAAAGACGAAAGCCGGGTAATTTTGGCGCTCCGGCCGATATCCCCGCGCGCATGCGCATATTGCCGGCCGGCAATGAGGGTATGATTTTTAGGAAATTACCTGGATGCGTGGTGAGTTTCGGCAGGCGCTGTATAAGACTGAAAATCCCCCAATACGCCTCTGAAATACAGACGGAATTCCGTGCCGACGCCGACCTGCGAGTAGACCTCGATTTGCCCCCCCATCGCCTCCATAAGCCGGGAGACAATGGCCAGCCCCAGACCGCTCCCCCCCTTTTTCGTGGAATAAAAGGGGAGAAATATCTTTTCGAGATTATCAGGAGGTATACCGGGGCCGCTGTCCCGGATTGCCAGGCAAATCCTTTCCACCCCGTCCGGGCCGATGTCGGCCTGAACCACAAATTGAAGTGTTCCTCCCGACATGCCCAGCGCTTCGCAGGCATTGACGACCAGATTCAATAACAACTGCTTGACCTGATCCTCGTCGGCGGAAATATAGACCACCTGGCGGCGCGACTCCAGGCTCAGATTAATCTGAGCCGTAAACGCCGGGTGCTGCCGGATTATTTCCATGACATCCGAAATTGTCCGGATCAAATCGACTTTTTGGAACTGTGTCCGTCCGACCCGGGCATACAGAAGAAAATCAGACAGCATTTTGTTGAGTCGCGATGTTTCCTTGACGATCAGAGACAAAAGCCGTTCGTTGTCGCCGCTGACCGGCAGGTCCCCCTTCAGCACCTCGACCGACCCCGAGATGGCCGCCAGCGGATTTCTGATTTCATGGGCCATGCAGGCCGATAATTCCCCCACTGCCGCCATCCGGTCCGCCTGCCGTATCTGCTCTTCCAGCCTTTTGGCTTCGGTCAGATCCTGAAAGATGCCGATCACGCCGCGAACATCATTTTCTTCGTCATACAGTATGGAGGTCGACATCCCGATCGGCACGGTCCGGCCGTCGCTGCGGGTTATGGCAAATTCGTTTCGAGTCGCCCGCCGGCCGGCATCGAACACACT
>Ga0055513_10000030_pt1 | contig 11650 bp, 16 predicted proteins | sample WestPond_TuleB_D_FD_57973 | JGI IMG/M metagenome (GOLD analysis project Ga0055513, IMG submission 57973) | Wetland microbial communities from the San Francisco Bay, California, USA, that impact long-term carbon sequestration - WestPond_TuleB_D2 | ecosystem: Environmental > Aquatic > Marine >...
ACCTGGGTCAATCTCTTTTTTTCATCAACGATGCAATATTTCTCATTGATAAGCTGTGCTGTTTTGCTCTGACAGGTGGTCTTCATCATATATTTAATGATCTCAAGCTCAGTCTCCCCAAAAAGCTTGCCCAATCGTTCCTGAATCTCCTCCTCGGTGATCTTCGGCAAGTCTCGCAAAAAGATTAATCTCTTCTTTGCTCGAGACAGCCGGCTCGATATGGCTCCCTGGGTTACCCCAAACATTTTCGCAATGTCTTTTTGGTTTTTCCGTTCAACGTAATACAATTCGATCAGATCGTATTCCCGTGGAGGTAGCCGATCCAAAAAAGGTTTGATCTCTTCAAAACTGATGGACTCGTCAAAAAAATCATTGTATTTGATGGCGTTATCATTTGAAAAACGTGCATCAATTTCCATGAAATCCATATTCTTCAGAAACGATGAAGTCTTCATGCCCTTTACTCCTCGTCAAAAAGAGAATAACTTTTTATAGCAGGCGCCGTTCTTATCGTGAAGGATGGGGCGTCATAAAAAACATTAATATAACTGTTCGGTTTGATTGCCCGGATTTCATATTTATCCAGGTATTGAGCAAGAAACCCTTCATTAGGAGTACCGATTTTAATTTCAAACTCAAGATCATCCCGGAGACCTACGAGGCTTTGATTCAAATACACTCTTTTTTCGGAGGCCAGCAGTGAACTACGCTGGAAATCAGTCAATTTTCCTTCTTCAAGATGTGAATAGACTTCTTTAGGGATTTTGTATTTTTCGATGAGAGGTATAATGCAGGAGATCTTCAGCCGTGGTACTCCCGGAACGCCATCGACCGAGTCTCCCTTGAAACATTGATAACAAAATAAATCCCGAGGCCAAACCCCAAACTCCTCTTTGACCGCCCCCTCATCAAATACCCGTTCGGGCTTACCACCCTTTTTAGGATGAATGGCTAAAACTTTTCCGTCTTTGACCAGCTGCAGCAGATCTTTATCGGAACTGTATATGAAAATTTGATTTGTATCTTCGGTGTATTTTTTAATGAGCGAGGCTATAACATCATCCGCCTCTTCAGTTTCGTACTCACATTGCGAAGCATTTAGACACGAAAAAATGCCCTTCAGATCTTTGATTTGTTCCGTAGCACTGAACCTAGGCCGATTGGCTTTGTAAGAGGTATCGATCGACTTCCTGCGAGTGGATTCAGTATCCCAGGCAATGGTTACATGACAGTGAGGGTATTTGTTTTTAACAGCTCTGAGACCAACCAAAAATCCGTAGACGCACCCCGATAACAACCCGCGGGTAGTCATTAACGTATTAAACGCAAAGTGCGATCTAAAAGCCAAATTGTACCCATCAATGATTAAATGATTCATATTTCATCCGGCGTTTCTTGTGTTGGTTGCAGGGATGTTGCAGGAACAGGGGCAATGATTTCTCGAGATATTCTTTTGATTCTGACAATGACTCTCTTTCCCCCGTCCTCTATTCCGATCACTTCTCCAATTAAATTCCTGAAAACCCCGTCCATAATCCGTACCTTAGCACCTGACACAAACTTTTTCTTTAAAGAATTCTTGAGTTTATTTTTCAGGCCGGCAATCACATGGCCATTTAGAGTCTGGTATTTTCCTTTTTGACAAAGAACTTTTGAAAAAATTTTATGGTCTCGTAAATTCAGAATATTTGTCCGGACCGACGTACTGTCTTTTATAAAAGCATACCCCTCCATCAAAACACTAGTACTGGAATAAGATCCGACAATCTCATGGTGGATAGGTATGAAATATTCAACTGTATCACCAAAAGCGCCAATAATGGCACTTTTAATGTCATCATATCCGATATTTTCAACTACGTCGCTGAGCTCTACTATGATCCATTCAGAGTTCCCCACCACGACCCCCCACCAAAAGTTGAGAGAATTTCAGAGGAGACAACTCTTCCTCTTCAAAACTTTCCCCTAATCTCTCTTCTTTTGGTAGAGACCATTCAGTTGGAACTTTTTCCGATTTTTCTGTCAGCCCCGTATTTTGATTCCGTCCTGTTTCCCGGAGTAATTTTGCTTTTTCAATGATGCTCAACTTTTGAAGTTGAGGAAACAGCGGCAGAGGAGCATTTTCTTTTGAGGATTGAATCGGAGGATTTTGTTTTTGAGTATTATTTTGTATATTTACAAGCGAAACTGACGGAGTTTTGGGAATGAAATTTTGGGACGTAAACTTATAATGCAGGACAATCAAATCACTTTGAACACCAATCTTATCCACATATTTGTCCCGAGAAATAAAATAATTCAGAAATTCCAGAAGACTGTACCCATGAATATCCTTCAATCGGGCGATCAGCTCTTTCCTCTTCGGAGAAAAACTGTCATACCCATATAAGGACTTCGCGGCATCGCCCACCATTGAGAGCAAATTATTATAAAAATCGCTCACCGATATCGTTGCAGCAATCTGTTGATAAATCTCGATCACCTTCGATAAGTCCACCCCGAGATTGGCCAGAATCGTAAAAATCTCCTCATCATAGTCCCGGGAAATAAGATCGATATTTTTTTTAGTGATCGAGCCGAGGTAAAGAGTCTCCTCCACCATATTGATAGCCACACGCACATGACCATCGGCTCGTGCGGCAATAATACTCAAAGCTTCTTCATCGTATGCGAATTTTTCTTTCTCGCAAATAAGCCTCAGACGGCCGGCTATCATATCAGGATTAACTTTCGAAAACTGGAACTGCATGCATCGGTCACGAAGAGATTTTTTCATCTTATCAGGATCAGTCGTACAAAAAATATAAATCAAATGCTCTGGGCACTTCTCAACCTGATCCAAAAGGGCGTCCTGACCGGCCTTACTTATATCGTGACACTCATCAAGCAGAATGATTTTTTTCTTAGAAACACCCAGGCTATTAGCCTCATTGCGGAGCTTGACCATTTCGTCCTTACCACCCACGGACGCCGAATCGAGCTCGGTATAACCGAAATGTTGATCCTTCTCAAAAAGCCGGCATGACTCACATTCTCCGCAAGGTTCTCCCGCCTGAGTATTGTCACAGAGCACGGCTTTTGCGAAAATACGGCCAGCAGTGGTTTTGCCTATACCCGGCAACCCCGAAAACATATACGCAGAGCTATAGCGGTTATGCATAATACTGGTACGCAATACCTCAACGGCAGCTGCTTGTCCGATGACCTCTGCGAACCGTCCTGGACGGTATTTCTGAGAGAGTTTTATAACATCCCCCTAAAGAAGGACTTACACTATAATAATATAATATAATAATCTTTTAATACAACATAAATAAACGGTTGTCGTTATCTATGCCCTTTAATTCTGGGTACCGACCGTACTCCATTGTAATATAACATCCAACTATTATTCCACTTTTTAGTATCGATTAATTTTTTTCTCTGCCTGCGATTCATATCCATCAAATAACATTTTTTTGCAAAAGCCTCTCTGAACGGAAGATTCAAATCTTTAAAAACTACTTTGACTGGAGCCTTTTCAGGGTGTCGAAAAAAATACCCCGACTTGATTACGTTTATTTCGGCCGTTTCTTTTTCAAGATCTCTGGTCATGCCGCCATAATATGTCCCATCGACGCATTCCATGAGGAAAACTATCCAGCCTATGTTTTTAATTTTTTCTTTTCTCAATTTCTCAACCCGACGACAGAATTGATCTTTTTAAAGAGTAGCTCTTTAAACTTTTTAAATTTATATTCTTCTAAGTACGATGCTGGATCCTTGTACCCTAGATCCACTCCAATAATTCCCGGTCGTTGTAGTGCTTCATTTTTAGCGTATCTGCCAGCTTTATCCGAATCAAATACTGTCACGATAGTGTCACAATAAAGACTTAGTAGATCATACTGAGCATCCGATAACCCCGCAGTCATTGTCGCTACCGTATTCGGGAAAACTTTTGAAAAAGCCAAATAATCGAAACACCCCTCAACCAAGAATACCCTACCTTCCCGGTATATGTGGGGCAATGCCTGACAGAGCCCAAAAAAGAACCCTTTGAATTTGGCTTCATTGGTGATATAGACCTTGAATTCCTTACGCTCGATAGAGCGCCCAACCAACCCTAATGGATATCCCATGGCATCCTTAAAGGGAAAAATTATTTTATTCTCGAGCTTCCGGCCTTTATTGCACTCCTCCATGAACTCAACTCGTTCGGGATCAGTATCCTCAGGGACTCGAACGATTTTATTATAACCAAGTTCATAGGTTTTTATCTCTTCATCCGTTACCAACCTGGAATGCAAATAATTTAACACTTCAGGATACCGATAAATTGACTGGTGAAGCCCTTTAATTAAGTCCCCCAAGAACATACACTCAATGATACAGGAAAATCTTCAGCTTCTAAAGGAGTTTGAAGATTTTTTTGATAACCAGTTTAAATTTAAGGAGTTATTCTTTATTTTGAACGTTAAAGGACTCGCATTTCTTTGCGATCTCTTTAAACAACCAATCGGGGGTCTTGATGAAAAATGGTTCGTGAGTTTGGGGATGCTCTGAGAACACGGGAGTACCACGTTGAGCAACACCCTTCTGACCTTTACGGCCGACCAGGTCATGAAAATAAATGGAGAGAATGTATCTGTTATCTTCTAAAGGAAGGTTATCCCATTTACCAGTCTTCAACCTGGCCTCCTTAATGAGTTTGCCTCTTTCACTATTCCAGTCAATGATGTCTTCGATTTTCGCAATCCGGTTGGTCAGAATGATTGTAATAGCAGTGGGATTTTTTTCATGAAAATAATCATCATAAGCCTTAGTCAAAAATACTAAATCACCTGTTTTGAATTTTTCAGGCATAAACTCCTCTACAGTTGTGATATTATTCTATCAAAATTCGTTTCGGTCTCCAGAAGAATTTTCAAATTGTTTATTTTATCTGGAGTGATTTCAGTCTTTTTCAGTTCTGGTTTTTTCGCTGGAAGAGAGGAAAAAACATTGGCGTATTTACGAAGTTTCCTCTTGCTCTTCAGGCGCTCAATCATCTGATCAGAAATGATGTCGAGTCTATTATCATAAAATACGACATTGCTCATGCAGTTCGGGCATTTATAGATGAGAAATTTATACTTGCTTCTAAATTCAGCTCGAGTGGGGTGCCGGCATTTAGGACATCTAAAAATAAATATGACTTTTTTCATATGTTGATCTCGTCATCTATTTCGTCATTAATGTTACATTCTTTGCAGGAGTCCCAAATCAGTGATATAGGAATTAAATGAGGCTCCGTATAGCTCACCCCATCCTTGCTGATCCATTTTACCATTCCCATTTTCTCATTCCGATCGTAATCACTCTCCCTCAAAAAACTGCAGTAACCATTTTCCTGCTCGGGGAGATTCTTTTTTAATCTCCAGTAGGGGCATTTGCCATTTTCATCATAACAATAAACACCCCTTGGAATGAGAGCCGGATTCTTAGTTTTACGATATCGTGATCTAGAAAGCCCGTCACCCATTTGAAATTTTGACCCCCATATAATGGTTCATCAAAGAGATCGAAAACGCATGAAAATAATCATCCCGTGCCATCACACAAGGTTCGACTACTGTTACCTCGTACCCCCTATTCCTCAGATCTCCCGCGGTAAAAAGAATGGAGGTATGAGTCTCTACCCCAATAAGCCCCACACTCCTGACGCTATTTTGCTTCAATGTCGCCTCTAAAAGAGTGTCAAATAATCCACTGAATCGGGTCTTATCTATAAAATAATTGGCATACTTTTTTAAAGAATCCGGAACCAAAAAATCTTCCGTAGTCGCCACAGAATGGGTCTTATCCCCTGAAAAATAGGAATCACCGGGTGCGTGGCTTTCCCGGCAGAAAATTTTCACCTTATGAAAACTCGATAGGTAATCCTGAAGTCTGAGTTTAAGGGTCTCGGCTTTGGCGCCCATATACACGGATCCGGTATCGCTCAAAAAGCTGTTTTGAGGATTCATCACCAGAATAACATCCATAATCAACACCAAACTATTTGATTATCAATGATACAGTAGTGTGACCGGCATGGGAATTGAGAATTACCGATCGAAGGCATCAACGTCACTTTGTCATCCATCTTCACAAGTTCCCAACCCTGATCTCCCAGAGGTGTCACAGTTTCCATACCACAGCCGCAGGCACACAAATGAATAGCCGTCTGGTACGTCAAAGATATGTACAGAATACCCTCCTCCATCTGCTTGGCTGGAGGCATTTCTGTGACATATACACATTTTATTTCATTGATCCTTGGCACACCTGATTATCAAAAATAATAGATAATTAAGAGTCAAAAGAAAATCCTGTATTATCAAAAAAGAAACTGAAACGGACAACGCGGTTCTGCATTTCATTTTGCCATTTCCCGGTAAGCCGACTCGAGAAATCGAAAATCCTCTGCGGCCCCGACTTTCCGGTATGGGGTCCTCAAAAGCGCACTGGGGTGATAGGTGACCACAACAGGAATGTCCATATAACTGACCATGCCTAGGTTTTTGGACTGCTGCCGAAGGATCTCGACGCTCAGATGAGCCAGGTTGGGGCATAAACCTTTGACCGCTGTTTTTCCGAGAAATACCAATATCTTAGGCTCTATAATCTCAATCTGCTTCTTCAAAAACTTAACGCAGGTCTCGATCTCTTCTTTCTCAGGGGGGCGATTATTCGGAGGCCGGTCTTTTATGATATTGGCTATAAAATAGTCTGTTTCGGGGATCTCAATAGCGGCAATCATCTGTCGAAGCAATTTACCCGATCGGCCGACAAATGGCCGGCCTGTACGCTGTTCATCTTTTCCTGGGGCTTCGCCAATAAACATGACCCGGGCTTGGAGGGATCCTTCCCCGAATACGAAATGAGGTCGGGAGGTATGAAGCGAGCAAGCCCGGCACTGTGCCACAATCTGTCTTAATTTCTCAAACCGTGTGAGTCTATCATCCATGCAGAATTATACTTATATGACTGGCGAAATTAAAGATAATTGGAAGGATCAGATTTTATTTTTCTTAGCTGCAGCTTTACAGGAATCGCTGCAATAAACTGCCCATTTCCCTTTATTGGAGAAAACTTTTCCACACGTCTTGCAGATTTTCAGATCCTGCAGCCCAAAAGCTTTTATATATAAACAGAGGTTATAACATACCATTCCCTGAACCCAGGACTGTTTTTCATCCAGAATCCGGGCAGTTCTGGAAAAATTTTCCCCGAACTGGGAATCCTGTCTTTCGACATCCTCGATAAGGGAGGGTTCCATATAATGGTTAACAAAAGCTTTAAATTCATCGCCGATGCCAGTGGTGATTATATCCCTGACTGCTTCCTCCAGCTCAACACGAAATTCCTCTATTTTGGGGGGATTCGCAAGTGCCCTGATCGCCGACTGAGCTGTATAAAGATCTTCGGATCGCGAGAAAACGTTCAACAGATCGCTTCCGGAGAGCTCTTTATTAATAACCCTTATAAATAAGGGTTCCCGTTCGGAGATCCGTTCTTTAATGGGCTTCTTCAGCATAAACCTTTTTGAGTTTTTCTTGTGTGATTTTTATAACACTCGCAGTCGACAGGATCTCCCTCCCTGACGACAGGAATTATTCCGCAGCCCATCATACAACAGCCACAGAATTCTATGTGATATTTGACACCCTTGATCAAAATGGTTTTTTCGCTCATAAATGTGTGAGGTATCTATTTAGATTAATTCTTGTATTCCGATTGTGCATGCGAGCAATTACCGATTTTTTCCTGAGATTTATTTCAATCATAAGCTCCGGGTATCTTCTTGATGGGAGTGGTATGGAGACCGGAATGCTCACTCTATTACTATCCAGATATGAATCTATTTGTGATACAAATTTTTCTGCCGTTATTGAAAAATCTACTTCCATAGTATCTTTACAGGTATTATATGTTTCAAGCAATATGGATTTTATTCTATCCCGATCTAAATCGAGAAAAATTTCATACTTTTCAGATTTGTCATTCATCGATGCAATTGTCCACCATTGATTTGAGCGTCTGTTTGTTGGAAAACCCATGGAGCGTCTGCTTTACCTGGCAATCGTTCATGAATATGATTGTTGGAACACTCATGATTCCGAACATTTGTGAGACGTCTGGATTCTGCGACACATCAATTTTGGCCACTTTCAAATCTTTGTACTCCCTCGAAATCTCTTCGAGAATTGGATGCATTGCAGTACACGGACCACATGATCTTGTATAAAAATCGACCAGAACCTTACCCTTACGGATAGCATCAACAGTCGTTACTTCTGTGACCATATAACACGCTCCTTGGCATTAAATGTTTAGAATTAACCACAGCCACTAAATGAACAGTCTTTACATTCGAAACATGTCGGACTCTTAAACCTGAGGTTGGAAGAACCACACTCAGGGCAATTCTTACCAATCAGGGCTTTATCAATCTCTCTGTTTTGAGACTGATAATAGTATCGCATTTCCTCCTCAATAACCCGGGCAACCGCATGTGGCGGCGAGGGAATCAGCTCGGAATTCTCGTTATCACCTATGGTGTGAAAAACTGGTTTATCACTCGGTATGTTTTTCAGGTTCTTTATGATTGATTGGGGTTTCACCCCGGCTCTCAACGAAAGACTTATAACCTTACCGAGTGCTTCCGCCCACGAATCTTCAACACCACTGGTATGCCGCGGATTGTTCTGGTCGCTTTCTCCTACTGTAGCAAAAATCTCAACCAGCTCATCTTTGCCATTCCGGTTAACAGTCACGTATAAATGGTGCCCCTGCATTGGCACCCGATAAGTGGCACCGAGCGTACGGTTGCCACGTTTTTTGGGCTGCATTCTTGTTTCTGAAATGGTGTCTTTAACACTCTGCACATCATTGATGGCCTTTTTTGCCTCAATCAGGGTTTTCTCTTTCTTATCCTTGCTGACCAGCACACCCTCTTTCGAGCCATCCCGGAAAACGGTGATGCCCTTCACGCCATTTTCCATGGCATAAAGGAAAGCTTTTTTCACATCATCAACCGTGGCTACATTGGGCAGGTTTATCGTTTTTGATACAGCACTGTCAATATATTTACTGAAAAGCATCATCATTTTGATGTGATCTTCTGGAGAGATTTCCTGAGCCGATTTGAAATAAAAGGGGTTTTCCGCCTCAGGATTATTTTTCTTCCACTCGATGTACATCGGGCAACCGTCCTCATAAGATCCCAACCGGGTATTTCGCTGAAAAGAGAATGAGAACCACGGCTCGCAACCGGTAGATATACTATAAAGGGTCGAAATAGTACCAGTCGGCGCCTGGCTCAGAAGAAGACTATTACGGATCCCATAATTTGTGATGTCCTGTTGAATGTCAGCCGGCAGGCTTTTAATGAATTCCGACGCCATATACTTTTCCACATCAAATAATGGAAATGCACCCTTTTCCCGGGATAGCTCGATCGAAGCACGGTAGGCCTCATCTCGGATGGTTTTTAAAACGTCTTCTACCACCCCCCGGCCTTCTGTCGTGTCATAGCCGAGTCCCATCTTGATGAGCATATCATGACACCCCATAGTGCCGAGTCCCACGCGACGTTCCTGCTCAGCAACAACTTTGATTTTGGGGACAGGAAATTCACAGTTGTCGATGATGTTATCGGCAAACCGTACCGCCGTACGAACCACCCCTCTCAATTTATTTTTATCAATGTGGCCATCCACCACAAAACTGGGAAGAATAAGGCTTGATAGATTGCAGCTCCCGTAATCCCCCAATGGCTGTTCACCACAAGGATTCGTGCTTGTCAGAGGATGCACATATTCGAGATTGTGCATTTTTCTCGCCCTAGAAATGTTAATCAGACCTGGACATCCGTCATCCCAGGCATTGAAACAGATTTTATCCCACAGCTCAACAGCTTTAATCTTTCTCTTTGCCGTAATCTCAAAAACATCTTTCGCAGTTGGAAACGGGACTTTTTTCTTAACCTTCCATATGGCTGTTTTTTCAGAATCGGCCGTAACCTCAAATTTTTTAACGCTGTCCGATGAGGCTTTTTTAAATTCGACTGTGTACAGCTCCCACTCTTTGTCTCTCCAATGAAGGGTCCAGGTCTCGTTACGAGCAAGAGCGCTAAGAAACTCATCAGTAAGCCCAACACTGATGTTATACATCTGCAGCTTGTAGGTGTTCTCAAATTTAAAAGCAGTCCAGGCCTCTTCGTCTTTTATTTCGACGAAATTCTTGAGCTTGTCCCAGTTATGTTCGCTTTTATAGCTGATGTACTCCCAAATGTCAGGATGCCCTATTTCGAGCAGCCCAAGATTGGCGCCACGACGTGATCCACCCTGTTCAATGACCTCAGAGATGGTTGACATCATATTCATGAAACCAAGCACTCCACAACTACGTCCGTTGACCCCCTTAATGTAACTGCCAGCTGGTCTGAGAGAACTGTAATTGAATCCGACTCCTCCACCAAATTTTTGAATAATAGCTGTGTTCTTGGCAGTCTCCATAATCGATTCAAGACTATCATTTTCAAAAGGGAGAACGAAACAGTTGAGAAGTTGGGAATAGTGAGTGCCTGAATGTGCCATGATTCTGCCGGCCGGGCAGAAATACTTATCAGCCATAATCGAAAAAAATTCATTTTCCCAATAACCGGATTCTTTTTCTTTTACAGCCTGGGCTTTAGCAATCCTTCTGAACGTATCGAGAATGTCTGCTTCTATGAGAGTTCCATTTTGATCCTTAAGGCCGTACCGATCTTCCCAAACAATCCTTCCAAACGGAGACATGGTGAATCGCTCTTCCATATTCGAATTCCGATCTTTTTTTATGTATGTATTATTCCGTCCGACATAACTGAAATTTCATTGAGATTTCTCAGTTGCCGACCCAGCGTATTTTCCAGTATTAAGAGAAAATTAGGGGTAGATTTTATCTTTTCTAAGACCTCATTTGTCCTCTCAGAAAAGAATTTATCATACTCCTTTTTTACCATTTCAGCAAAGGAGTTATCCGTAATCGTTGCAAGTTCTTGGGCGTCTTTTTCCAACACATCTATCAGCTCGAATCCATACTGAGGAACCTTGAAAGCCTCGAACACGAGAGGGGGCTTTTTAGCCAACACCTTAACGACCTCCTCTGGGGACATATCGACAACGTTCAAACTCTTGTGACTCAAGGAGATTGGTGCTGAAAAGTTCCCTTGGGCATCCCGGGGAAATCGAAACATTCCTAAATTTCGATCACCCACTGAATAAGTGATCAATTTACCATCAAACTCCAGCTTGGCCGGCATTACAAACCTATATCGATTATCAAAAATATTGAACCGGTAGGACAGATTAAAATCTTTGTAATTGAGAGGGAGGCTTTCCGCCCTCAAAAATTTTTTAGTAACATACCAACCTCGGAACCGTTCACCATAAATATGCTCCAGATTTGACCCCTCGACATCTTTTATTTCTTCGGTCGGTCGTGACATTTTATCTCGTCTCCTAAACAATGGTACGAATTAAATATCTTTTAATACAGATATTTTATTGTGAGAAACTTAAAATATAACGGTCGAATAATATCTTTTTGTCACCCCGGAACGACCGTAGATGGGCATCCAGCTTACAGAGAGAGTCGATTT
>Ga0055513_10000031_pt1 | contig 11038 bp, 6 predicted proteins | sample WestPond_TuleB_D_FD_57973 | JGI IMG/M metagenome (GOLD analysis project Ga0055513, IMG submission 57973) | Wetland microbial communities from the San Francisco Bay, California, USA, that impact long-term carbon sequestration - WestPond_TuleB_D2 | ecosystem: Environmental > Aquatic > Marine >...
GAAAGGTTAATGAAACTTAGAGAAAAAATAGGTTTTTAAAGGTTATTGAAACTTCTTTTTCTGCTTTCTTTTTTGAATTCTGTTTTTTGTTTTAGAGTTTTCTTTATAATTTCCAATAAGAATTTCCTCTAGTTGTTTTTGTTGTTCTTTTTCTAAAAGAATTGCTAATATTATACTTAAAATAAGAATTATTACAGAGATTATTATTGAAATAACGTCTTTTTTTATTGTATTAATTGTCAAAAGAATTAAAATAATAACTATTAAAACCCCAATTAAAACGTCTTTTAGTTTTACCCCCTTATGAATTACACCCTCTTTCATTTATTAATTATAATGTTGAAGTTTATTTATATTCTTTGTTATGGCCTCACCCAGGATCGAACTGGGGCATTGTCCACGTCAAGGACATGGTCTACCACTAGCCTATGAGGCCACACATATTGTAGGATGAGTTCAACCACATTAAGGATTATTTTTAGAAATATTTAAATATGTTGTTTGGTATTTTTAGTTATGAGAGGCAGATCAAATTTCGGACCAATATTCTTTTTGTTATACTTAATATTTGGAGCCTATTTTATAAATAATTCTTTTGAATTTATTAAATTGCCTGCGTTTTTTTCTTCGTTGAATCCTTTTTTATTTCTTATTGCCGGAGTTCTTTTGGTAATTGGGGGAATTAATTACCTAAGGGTTCGAAGAAGGTATTATTATTGATTCTCCCATAAGATTACTGTTCCCGAGTCCGTACCCCTACACATACATATTATGTCGACGGACTTTTTGCCTATTTTTAAAAATTTAATCGTCGGTAAACCTGATTTTATACCCTAAAATTGGGGGTCCTGTTTTTTAGGCTTTTTTGCTAATTTTAGGCGTTTGTTCAATTTCTATAACATATATTAGTATAATCACTAAGTAAGTAACTAACTAATTAACTAAGTTAGTTATAAGAAACATTTATATACTTCTCTTTTATTTTTATTTTATTAAAGAGGTTGGTATGAAAAAATATCTGCTTTTAATAGAGGATGAGAGGGTTTGGAAAAGATTTAAAGAGATTATTAAAAAAGACATTAATACAGAAATTATTGATCTCATAAAAAAGAAAATTGGTTTGGAGGTTAATAATGAAAAATAAGTTTGGTCAGGTGACTATCTTTATTATAATTGCGGTAATTATAGTAGCAGTTGTAGTTCTTTTTTTAGTTTTGAGAAAAAATACTGTTAGTGTTCAGAAAATTCCAGCAACTTTAGAACAGCCTTATGTTGTTTTTCTATCTTGTTTGCAGGATGATTCTGAGGCAGGCATTAGTATCTTAGAAAGTCAGGGAGGTTATATTAATCTTCCAAACTTTGAGCCAGGTTCTTCTTACATGCCTTTTTCATCACAATTAAATTTTCTTGGGATAAATATTCCTTACTGGTACTATGTTTCTGGTAATAATGTTCAGAAAGAGCAGGTTCCGACTAAAGCAGATATGGAAACTCAGCTTTCAAATTTTATTAATAAAAAAATAAAAAATTGTGATCTTAAAGATTATTATAATCAAGGTTTTGAAATACAGCAAGGAGAACCAAAGGCAAGTGTTAGTATTGTAAATGGAGAAGTGTATGTTGATTTAGCTATGGATTTGACTCTTGTTAAGGCTAATGAGAATACTTTAATTAAGAATCATAAAATTGTAGTTAAATCTCAATTGGGAAATCTTTATGATTCTGCAAAAATCGTTTATCAGAAAGAACAAAAAGAATTATTCTTGGAAAATTATGGGATTGATGATTTAAGATTGTATGCTCCTGTTGATGGAGTCCAAATGACTTGTGGGCCTTTGACATGGGATGCAGACAATATTTTCAATAAATTGCAGGAAGGCATAGAAGCTAATACATTGGCTTTGAAATCAATAGGAACTAAGGGGGATTATTTTTTTGTGGATACAGGAGTTACTCAGGGAGTCAGGTTTATTAATTCTAAGAACTGGTCAAATAATTTTGATGTTTCTCCAGGCGACGGAAGAATTTTAATTGCAAGTCCGGTTGGAAATCAACCAGGATTGGGAATTTTAGGATTTTGTTATGTCCCGTATCATTTTGTTTACAATGTAGGGTACCCTGTTTTAGTGCAGGTCTATGAAGGAAATGAAATTTTCCAGTTCCCTGTTGCAGTTGTTATTAGGGGAAATAAAGCTAGAGAACCCTTGAGTTCTAGTGCAACAGATTTGGGAATTCCTGATTTCTGTAAGTATAAAAATACTTTAACAGATGTTTTAACTTATGATATCAGAACAAATCCTGTTAATGCAGAAATTTCTTATGAGTGTTCTGGAACAACTTGTTATATTGGTAGCACAGATAATGGAAAATTAAAAACAGAATTTCCGCAGTGTGTTAATGGTAAAGTTGTTGCAAGGGCAAGTGGTTATGACGATTCTGAGACTCAGTATTCTACAAATGCTGAAGGGCAAGTTGATTTGGTTTTGAATAAAATTTATCCTATTAATTTGGCTTTGAAACTCGACGGAAGAGTTTATAGTGGTTCTGCAATAGTTAGTTTTGTTTCAAATACCTCTTCTAAGAGTATTTATTATCCAGATCAAAAAGCTGTTGAGTTAAGCCAGGGTCAATATGATGTTCAGGTTTATATTTACAGCAATTCTAGTTTAAAGATTGAACCTACTACGGCTCAGCAGTGTGTGGAAGTTCCTCAAAGTGGTATTGGTGGTTTAGTTGGGCTTACAGAAAAAAAATGTTTTGATGTTAATATGCCTGAGCAGATAGTTTCTAGTGCACTTTCTGGAGGAGGAAAAGCAAAACTTTTTGTTTTGGAGTCTAATCTTGCTAGCTCGAAAGTTTTGGAAATAAATTCGGAAAGTTTACCTAAGCCAACTTCTCTTGAGCAATTGCAGACCAATTATATTCTATTTGATGATAAAACTTTGGAGATAAATTTTAAATGATAAGAAAAAATAATTTGTTAGGAATGTTTTTATTAATTGCAATTTTGTTTGTTCCTTTTACATCGGCATACTCAAGATCATCTCCTTATATTATTCAGCAAGGAGGATCTGGACTTGCAGGTTTGTTTGGAACTGGAGTCCCAGAGCAGACTTGTGATCCAGGCCAAGATTTTTTAATTCAAACTGCTCCTTTTGGATGCACGCCTGCTGTTGTTAGAAGTGATCTTTTAGAGCAACAAGATGTTCCTGTTTTTTGTCAAATAGCTGCAACAAAAGTTAACCCATTAATAACGGTTGATGCAATTAATAATATTAATTTTGTTGGTAACATGCCTAATGGTGTTAGAGGTATTAGTATTATACCTTCTGCATCTGCGCTTGCTCCTAATCAAGAAGTTTTGAATTCTCCATTTTTGAACAATATTGGTTATGCAGTTATAGTTTTGAAACAGCAGAAAAATGAATCTTCAATGCCCAATTCTATTCAGGGTACTGTGACTGCTCAGTTGAAATACGATATTAAAAATGCTTTTGGAATTGGACAGTCTAGTTTTTATCTTCCTGAAATAAAAAATGATCAGGAGTGGCAGGATAAATCTGCTCAGTATAGTTTTTGGAAAGGAAGAGGTTATGTAAGGGCTGAATCTATTGGAACAAATGATGCAAGGATTGATATTTACAGCGGAACTACAAGAGAGCAGACTTTTAATTTGAATGTTGGAGACACTTCTGGAAAATTTTACCTTCCTGGATTTGATTGCCTAGCGGGATTGACAGTTAAATTGAACAAATTAGATAATCCTGGAACAAGGGCAGCTTTGAGTGTTAATGGTGGCAATCTCGAAGTAAATGAAGGGGAAAATTTTATAGATAATAACTGTAATGTTGTAGGAGGAGGCATTAAAAATTGGGGAATTGTGAAGAGAGTTAGTGTTTATTGCAGTAAAGCAGACGATAGCAAAGATAGATCTTTTAATTTGGAAATAAATCCACAAGTTGAATTGGAGATTAATGGTGTTAAAAATAATTTTACTCTTGGACAAAAGCTTTATGATGGTGCAGATAAATCAGTTTTCCTTGGATATGTCGGGACTACAAGTGATAGCTCAAAGGATTTGTACATTTATACTTTTGCAACTCCTACAGATATAAGTAGAGACCATTTAACGGACCAAGAAATAGAGTCTGTTGTTACGCTTGCTGACGGTTATCAGGATGAAAAATATACGGGAAATAAAGTTGCTGATTTTATTGCTAATCGTGGTAAAAATTTAATTGCTGCTACAATAAATACTTGGCAGTACCTTAAAGATGGAAAATCCTATACACAAATTGATCTTTCTGATACTTCACCAACAACAGTTGAAGGAATACCAGTTCGCCTTGTTGGTTTCTTAGGCCCTAGAAATATTGATGTGGGAAGTGATGCAACTGTGAATTACAAAAAAGCTATGGAGGATTTTGATAAAATAATTAGTGATTATCCTAGCACAGTTTATCCTAGCAGTACTAATATTACAAAAGGCGAGGAGGCATTTGTTGAAAAAATTAATTTAGCATTCAAGACCGGCCAGATGCAAGATTTGTTGGATTTCTGTGGAAAGTTTAAGGATAAATATCCAACATCTCAATCTCTTAATGATGTTAAGGATTATTGTGATAATGCAGCGATTCTATCGAGCAATTCTATACCTAGCAGAAGTGTTACAATTAATAGACAAGTTTATGATGTTACATTTAAGGGGGTTATAGAACCTAGCATAGATGATTATGGAATTGAATTAAAAGTTCAAGGACCAAATGGAAAGGAAGATAATTTTAAATTAAGAAGTACTCAAAAAATTTATCTGGACTCTTTTAGAGGAGATGGAGCACAAAATAATGGAGAGTATATTCAGCTAATTGATTTGAGTGACACTTCAGCTACTCTTGATACTTATATTGAGGATAATCAAAACATTTTGAAGCAGGCAGGAAATCTTGTTTTTTCTACAAGCAGAGAATCTTTAGTCAAGGGAATTACAACAAATATTAGAGGGTATTCTTTTACAGTAACGCAAATTAATTTGAAAAAAGTAGCTCAAGTTAGTTTGCAGGATGATATTCAACTTTTAGGAAGTGATGCTAATTTTTCTTTTAAGATTGGAATAGAGAAAAGAGGAATTCAATTAAGTCCTGATCAGATAAAAAATAAGATTGATACTTTAAATAAAACAATTAATGATTGGCAGGATAAATCAAACAAACTTGGGACTCTTGTGCAAGGAATGAAAGCGGCTTGTTTGGCAACTGATGCTGTTTTAACTGTTAAAAACTTTTTGGCCAATACTGGAGGAAAATCTATTGCAAGACAAAATGTTATGAGGGGAGATGGAGGATGGTATAGTATCTGTGAGAATCTTGTCAGAACAAATAGCGCAGAATATCCTAATATTAATAGTTGTCTTTCTAAGCATTCTTCTGATATTGATAATGATGTTAATACTTACTATGATCAGTTGCAGAAGCAGGATACTGAGATAAAAAATATTCAGAGCAAGTATCAAGAATCAGGAGCTTTTGGACAGCAAACTGTGAATACTCAAGAATTTTCTAAAGCTTATTTGGATTCTATTCGAAGCGATTTGAAAACCAACCTTAAAACAAAGTTTGGAGGAGATACTGCAACCATTGACGGAGAGAAAATAAATATAGATGATCTTGTGAATAAGTTAGATGCCAGCACAACTTCTGTTGATCAGTTAAGAGACCTTGAGTTAACTTCTAAGATGTCCGGATCTGATGCAATTAATAACATGGCAAAAACAAGTTTAATAACAGATGTTAAAACAATTTATGTAAATACTAAGGACGAAATTGCTCGAACAACTTTATCAAGTCAGTTTGGGGTTGACGTTGATTATGGTGCAGATCCTGGTTTAAAAGATATTACAATTACTAAAGATATAATTTTTAGCCAGGTTAGTTCTGAAATTAATTACGTTCCTTATACAATAGATCCAAATTCTTATGTTAGAATTTATGTTGATAAATCCTCTGGAAATAAATATCTACTTGCTTTGGATAATGATAGGCATGTTAGTCAAACATATTTAATTGGGGCCGATAACAAGTTGACTCTTCAAGATAAAACAAACCCTTTGAATTTAGATTTTAACAAAGTTGATGCTTCTAGTTATAAGAATGCTTATGTTTCTTCTATTGGAGATACTGTTCCTGTTTTGAAATATTATGAAACAGATCCTTACAAAGGTTATCCTGCTATTGTTCCTTTTGATGAGAAGAACGGTTGGTATGTTTCTGTTACACAAACTCTTCCTATTGGAGCAAATATAAGATCTTATGACACCTCTGGACGAGTTAATAGTTTTTATTTGTGCAATGTCGGATCTAATGGCAAGGAAGAAAATAGGGGAGGAGATGATACTTGTAGAATGTTTGTAAATGGTCAGACTTATGATCAGTTTCCTGGACTTGGTAGTGGACAGACAGGAGCATTAGTTCAAAGAGCTATCAATGCTGTTGAACAGGCTCAGAAAGCATATCATAGTGGTGTGTCGCAAGTCACAATAACTGGTTTTAGTAAGCCAATTAAAGTTGGAAGTCCTGCTGCAGATATTTCAGATTTGCAGTGCCAGGATTTTATGTCTCCAAAAGATTGTCAGATTTTGTTTAATGTTTGTGATCCGGTTATTTGTCCATCTTCACGATGTAATCTCGGAGGAAAATTTCCTGTACAGGATGTTATTCAGACAGGAATTTTTGGTAGTCTTGCACTTTGTCTTCCAAATTATCAAGAGGGAATTTATATTCCTGTTTGTCTTTCTGGATTGAAAGCCGGAATTGATGGATGGCTTTCTGTTGAGAAATCTTACAAAGATTGTTTGCAGCAAAATCTCAATACTGGTCAAACTGTTGGAATCTGTGATGAGATAAACAGTGTTTATCAGTGTGAATTTTTCTGGAAACAAGCAATTCCAATTGCTCAACTCGCTGTTCCTAAAATAATTGAAACTGCAATGGGGCAGGGAACACGTGGAGGTGGAGAATATTTAGGAGTTGCAAGTGCATGGGCAAATGCACAAAAGTCAATTGATTATTTTTCACAAATTTATGCTGCAAATTCTTACAAAGCATTCCAAGCTAGATCAACAGAAGAAGTTGGAACTTCAGCATGCAAGTTATTTGTTTCTGGAGTTTTTCCTACTAGTGCCAGTGGTTTAGATGCTTTAACACAACCAGACTCTCCTCCACAATTTACAGGATGGTTTGATGAAGTTCCTTTTACAACCGCAACAAATCCTCCTACTTCGCAGTACAAAGTATTTTATCATATTTATGCAGGAAAAGATTCCGGGGTTTACTATAAAGTTTATCTTAAAGGTTCTCCTGGAAGTTCATTTTATCAGGATACCTCTTCATTTTTATATGTGAATGGGGCGCAGGGCTATATTGCTACAGGGGATTATGCAACTAATACTGTAGACTTCACTGCTACTTCTGGTTACACCCAGCTTTGTATAATGGTTAATAATCAGGAACAGTGTGGGTTTAAGAAAGTTTCAACAGACTTTGCACTTAATTATGTTGCTGATCAGTATGCAGCTTCAGAGGCAAGTCAGTCTAATATTACAACCACTTCAACTTGTGTTTCTGGAAGTGCTAGCGCTTATGCTCTGGTTAATCCTAATATTGAAAATGGTGTCAGCAATGTTATTAATCCTCAGATTTCTAGTATGGGAATTACAAGGACTTGTGCAACAGATAATCCTGGAAAAGGAACAGATGTTAACTGGCAGAATAATAATTCTAGATGGGCTTCTGTTGGATACTGTGATGATCCGAAGATGATTTGTTGGCTAGATACAAATTCTGTGAAGGATGCAATTAAAAATTCTGGAATAGAATCAGATACTTTAAGCGGATTGAGCGATAAAACACAAGCACTTTTAGCACAGTCTGGAAATTATATTTTGACTGATCAGCAATTTGAGGATGAGTATGCTAAAGTTACTGAAGTTATGAACCAAACGAGGATAAATGATTTGACTATTTTATTAGATAAAGTATTTTTAGATTATCATAAATCACAAGTTTTGTTGCAGAGAGGAATTACCTATGAAAGTTTGGCTGGAAATCAGGTACAACAAAAAAGAATTGCTGATGAGTTAGCAAGACCCCTTACTCCTGAAGAACAGACAGCTGCTGAGCAGAGACAAGCAGAAGAAACACAAACAAAACTTTTGGAAAGTTTGTATATTGATTTTCAACTTGACGAAGGCGGGGGATTTTTGTTTTTTGGTGGAGGAGATGACTTGCATTATATTTATAAGAATGATGGTTGGTATTTTTATAAAAGTGATATAAGCTTAGCAATGAATGTGTTAAATCTTCAAGGTCTTACTAGTAGTGATATTTCTTCTGCATCTCTTGATATGTATCATGGACTTTCAACTGATAATAAAAAATTTATTAATAGTTTGATAGATAAAAGTTATAGTGAAGGATTAATTATGTTGATGGAAAGAGCTGATAAGAATGGTTGGACCCTTTCTACAGATTATGTTGTTTATGGTGGGGGAACAAAAAACTTTCAAACAACTCAAGCATCTTCTTTAGGAATTACTGGTTGGTTTGAATATGATCAAGGGTGGAAGTGGTCTTCACTTAGTTTTTCTTCTGGATCTAATTGGTTCGATGTTTCAGAAATTAGTAATACTAGTTTGTATTCAGACAACCTTGTTAAGGTATCAAAATCTTTAGTTGATACATCTTATTATAATGGAGCAGAAATTCTTTTTGGTCTTAATCTCGTTAATTCTGTTAGTAAAATTATGAACCAGGGGGGTACGACAGTTAATTTGCCTGGAGTTATACCTGGATTGCCATTTATTATCCCGGGAATTAGCACTTCAGTTAATATAACTAAAAAATGTGAGGATTGTGGAATTGGTTTATTGAACATATGTACAAAGGTAGAGTGTGATTCATTAACATTGATTAATGAGCAAGAATGTGAATTTACATCTAATTTTTTGGGGTTAGGAGGCAGTTGTGTGACAAAACCAGTTGGAGCTATTTCTGGTGTCCAACCTGTTAGTGTAAGTGCAGAAGAACTTAGTAATCTTATAGATAATACCATGGCTAATAAAATTCCTGGCACTTATTTTTCTTCTAGTTGTAAGCAATATGCGAATTATGTTTCTGATGCTACTGCTAAAATTGGTGTTGATCCTGTTCTTTTATTTGCTGTGATGTATCAAGAATCAAGTTGTAATAAAAATACTCCCGCAGGAATTGATTCTTATGGTTTAATGCAAGTTAATGTTATTCATTGCGGAGAAGCCGGAATATCTTTGCCGTCAAATAAGGAGGATTGCAAGAATCAATTAATTAGCGATTTGCAGTTGAATATCAATGTTGGAGCTCAGTTGTTAAAAAAAGCGTATGATACTTATGGAGATTCATCTAAAAAATCAAGATATGATCAATTAATTAAAAATTATTGTAAAGATAGCAAATACCAGAAAAAATATCTCACTTATACTGGCTGGAGTGCGGCTTTGAGGGGTTATAATGGGTTGGGTTGTGACACTGGTGCAGATGTCAATTATGTGGAAACAGTGTTACAAAAGTATAACAAGATTTTGGAATATGGGAAAATAAATTCTTAATCAAAGGTTTTTAAAAAATTAAAATGCGGAGTAAAGGATTCGAACCTTCGCAGGCACTAAGCCAATAGGTCCTAGGCCTATCCCGTTTGACCACTCCGGCAACTCCGCATTATAACTACTTTAAGGAGAATTCTTGGTATAAAAAGGTTTAGAAATTTTACTTCTGATTCTTATAAATCAAAGCAAGAATTATTGTTATGATCACAAATGCCAGAGAGATTATTAAATTTAAAGTTCCTCCTCGATATCCCAACCCAAACCCAATTGCAATCCCAAAAAATAAATTAGTTAATTTGGAAATTCTAATTGTTTTATTGCCCCTTTTCATTTTATCTTGTAAACTATTTCTTTTTGTTTTCCGATTCTTTTTGTTTGATTTTATCTTCAAGCTTTAGTTTTTCAATTAGTTCTTTGTATCTGTTTCTTATTGTAACTTCTGTAATTCCTGCAATGTCTGCAACTTCTCTTTGAGTCTTTTTCTCGTCATTGATTAAGGCTGCAACATAAAGTGCAGCTGCAGCAATTCCTGCTGGGCCTCTCCCTGAAGTTAGCTCGACTCCTTCTGCTTGTTTTAATACCTTTATAGCGTCGTTTTGAGTTTTAGGTGAGAGTTTTAAAACCGAGGAAAATCTTGAGATGTAATCTTTTGGAGAGCTCTGTTTAACTTTTATTCCAAGTTTTCTGATTATGAAACGATAAGTTCTTCCTATTTCTTTTCTTTCAACATCTGATGCTGTTGCCATTTCATCTAAGGTTCTTGGGATGTTATAAGAACGACAGGCGGCATACAAACATGCTGCAATTACAGACTCCATACTTCTTCCTCTTACTAATCCTCTTTGAAGAACATAATTGTAAATTCTTGAAGCTTCATCTCTTACAACATTAGGAAGATTAAGATAAGAGGCAATAACTCTTAGTTCTGCCATTGCAAGTCTGAGATTTCTTTCAATGCTTGTTGAAACTCTTTCCTGCCATTTTTTAAGTCTTAAGAATTTTCTGGTTTGTTTTGGATCTAGTCTGTAAATGTCTGAGATTTCTCCTACATTTGTAGTTAAACCCTTATCAAACTTTTGGATGCTTGTTGGAGCTCCTCCACGGCCTTTTTTTTCACTTTTATCGAATTTTCCTTGCAAATCTGCTCCTGTATCCACCATTTTCTCTTCGATGACAAGACCACAATCATTACAAATAATTTCTCCTAGATGTGGATCAAATGTGATATTTACGCTTCCGCACTCCGGGCACTTTTTTACAAAGCTCATGTTTTATTTTAGAAATTTTTAGTATTTTTACCTTGAAAGACAAAGTTTATAAACCTTTCGCCTTTAAAAACCTTTGGTTTTTTATTGTTATGTTTTAGAGGTAAAAGAAAAAGAATTATTTAACCAAAATACCATT
>Ga0055513_10000032_pt1 | contig 10779 bp, 6 predicted proteins | sample WestPond_TuleB_D_FD_57973 | JGI IMG/M metagenome (GOLD analysis project Ga0055513, IMG submission 57973) | Wetland microbial communities from the San Francisco Bay, California, USA, that impact long-term carbon sequestration - WestPond_TuleB_D2 | ecosystem: Environmental > Aquatic > Marine >...
GTAGAAAAAGAGAAACTAGAAATTTATTCCAAAAACAAAAAACTTTCCGGAAAAGAATTGCTCAAAAAAATACAAAATCATGATAAAAGAATCCAGATAAAATATCCTGTATTCAAGGATTTAAGGGAAAAAGGTTATGTTGTGAAAACAGCCTTGAAGTTTGGGGCAGATTTTAGAGTGTATTCTAAAGGATCTAAGCCTGGAAAAACCCACGCAAAATGGATTGTATTTGCAGATTATGAGTCAAAAAAATTAACTTGGCATGAATTCTCTGCAAAAAATAGGGTTGCACATTCAACAAAGAAAAACCTCCTCTTAGCAATAGTTGATGAAGAAGGAGATATCAGCTATTATGAAGTAACATGGTTACGACCATAATAATATTTATAATCTTCATACTTCTATTTTAAATATGCCACAACAAAATCCCCAAGAACTAAAAGAGAAAATACTTACAACACTAAGAAGAAGAGGTCCAAGCCTCCCGGTACATGTCGCTAAAGAAGCCGGGCTAAGCATCCTGTTTGCATCTGCATTTTTATCTGAGTTGGCTTCTGAAAAAGAAATAAAAATCAGCAACATGAAAGTTGGAGGTTCACCTTTATACTATCTTCCTTCACATGCACCACAGATAGAAAGATATTCCCAGCACCTAAAAAGCAAAGAAAAAGACGCATTCCTTCTACTAAAAGAAAACAAATTTTTGAAAGACTCTGTACAAGATCCTGCAATAAGAGTTGCACTTAGATCAATAAAAGATTTTGCAATACCCCTAGAAAAAAACAATTCTTTGTACTGGAGGTATTTTACTGTTTCAGAATCAGAATTTCAGGTAGAACAGATTCAGGAAGAAATAAAACCAGTAGAAGAACCAAAATTAGTAATTGTTGAAGAAGCAGAAATTAAAGAAGCAGAACCAGAATTAGAAGAAGGAAAAAAAGAAGAGGTTCCAGAAGAAACAGAAATTATAATGATAGAATCTGATATTAAAGAAGAAACAAAAGAATCAGAAAAACCTAGTGAATCAAAAAAACATAAACAACAAAAAGGTGTAGAAATTTTTGATAAAAAAGAAAAAAAGATAAAACAACAAAAAAAGTCCACAAAGAAAAAACCTCCAAAACATAATGAAAAATTCTTTGATAAAATAAAAGAATTTTTAGAGAAAAAATCTATCGACATCTCTGGAATTGAAGGCTTCAACAAAAGTGAATTAATGTTAAGAATCAAAGAAGGCAAAACAGAAAAACTCCTTATAGCTTTTAACAAAAAAAGAATAACAGAGGAAGATATAATCAAAGCGGCTAAAAAAGCCTCTGACCTTGATATGCCTTATGTAATTCTTAGTCTTGGGGAACTTTCAAAAAAAATAAGCGGGTTTATTGATGCATTAAAAAATCTTTCTTCTATGGAAAAAATAGAATAAACAAAAACCTTTAAAAAACCTCAAAAACTCACCTTAATCATGGGAAAAATAAAACTAAAGATGATAAAAAGGTCTGCAGTAGAAATGAAAAAACAAGGAGTAAAATTTGAACCAGACTTTAAAAAAAATAAGAAGATACTTGGAGATACAATGCCAAGTAAAAAATTGCGAAATCAAATGGCCGGTTATATGGAAAGATTGGCAAAAAGAAAAGAATAATATTATCTTATTTCTAACTTATTAAATATATCAAATGTCTCTGAGGGGATTTTAACCCCCGACCTCGGCCTCATGAGAGCCGCGCTCTAAACTCTGAGCTACAGAGACTAAATTAAAAAAAGCAGATACTTTAAAAAACTTTATAATTGGCTCAAGACAAAAAACCACACATAAAAAATATAAAAAGAAATAGTTCAAGATATATCATAAATAAATTCTAAATATAAAAAAATAAAAAACTAAAGTTAGGAAATTTACTTTTTCTTCTTTGCCTTTGCTTTCTTCTTAGCCATTTTTTATCACCTCAATTTAATTAAAATGAATTTTAATTAACAGAATTAAGAATCACAGATTTAAAAAGTCTTCGGAAAAAAAGCTTATATCAATTTTCCATATTTTTCGAAGTCAATTTCTCCGTCGATAAGTTTTTTTAGAATATCTTTAAGATCTGAAATTTTAACTCTAATCTGTTTTGTTGTGTCTCTATCTCTTATTGTAATATCTTTATTTTTCAAACTATCTCCATCAACAGTTATGCAATAAGGGGTTCCTATTTCATCGTTTCTTGCATATCTTCTGCCTATACTCCCAGATTTATCATAAACAACATTCCAATCTTTTGACAAATCTTTAAAAATATCCTCTGCAATTTTTTCAAAATCCGGCTGTTTAACAATAGGAAAGATAGCAGCTTTTATAGGGGCAAGTTTTGGATTAAGTTTCAAAACAATATTTTCTCTTTTATTATCATAAAAATAAGAGTTAAACATAAAAACAAGAAATGCTCTTTCAACTCCAAGAGAAGGTTCTGCAACAACAAACGGCCGAATTTTTTCTTTAGAATCCTCATCAAAGATCATAAGATCTTTTTTAGAAAACTCTTCATGCCGCCTTAAATCATAATCTCCTCTGTCTGCAATGCCCTGCAACTCTTTCCATCCAAAAGGAAACTTATACTCTAAATCCCAGCAATCCTGAGAATAATGAGCAAGCTCATCTTTTCTGTGCTGCCTAATCCTAAAATTATCAATATTAACTCCAAGATTTTTAAACCATGAAAGCTCAGTAGCTAACCAATAAGCATGCCAGTCTAATTTTATTACTCCATCATGCAAAGCTTTCTTTATTTTCATCTTTACAGGCTCTTCTCCTTTTTCTTGAACCTCTGAAGAATAAACTAAAACATTAACATCAGGGATTTCATAAGGACATTTCTGTCCACTCTTAATAAAATATTCAATTTCCATCTGTTCAAACTCTCTACTTCTAAATAAAAAATCTCTCGGAGCAATCTCGTTTCTAAAAGCTTTCCCAATTTGTGCTATTCCAAACGGAAGTTTCATTCTCTGATTTTCATAAACGGATTTAAAATTAGTAAATATCAACTGCGCTGTTTCTGGTCTGAGGTAAACTTTCCCACTCTCTCCGACATTTGTTTCAAACATTAATTTAAATTCTTTTGCACTAGATTCTTCATATTCTCCGCCGCATTCACATCTAACTTTTCCCAACTCACTCTTATCTAGCTTTGCAGGTTTCTTACACTTCTTACAAACAACAAACAAATCGCTAAAACTCTCCAAATGACCAGAAGCTTCCCAAACTTTAGGATGGGTTATAATTGATCCATCAAGTCCAGCCATATCCGCTCGCTGCCTGACATGAAAACTCCACCAGGCTTTCTTAATATTATTTTTTAATTCTAATCCTAAAGAACCAAAATCCCAAAAACCAGCCAAACCTCCATAAATTTCTCCTGACTGATAAACAAAACCTCTTCGCTTGCAAAAAATCCCCAACTCTTCTATAGAAATTTCTTTAAAAACTAAATCTGTTTTTTTCTCTTCAGAACTTTTTTTCTCTTGTTTTGGTTCATCCATTTTTTTTAAAACTTCCTTCGCCTTTTTATTTGCTTCTGTTTTATTTTTTCCAAGATAAGCTAGACACTTGCTGACAACCTTACCTCCTACCCTCTTTGTTTCATTCAAATAATAATATTCTTTTCCATGAACCTTTTTTTTAACAATAAAAGCCATAAATTACCCACCACAAAAGATTATTTAAACTTTATCCACTACAGAAATTTAATGATTATTACGATTATACTTAATTATTTTTATTGCCCTGTTTCTAGCATGATACTTATGTTTCCTTATTCTCCTAACAACTAGAAAGGTAAATAATAAGAATAAAAGAACTAAAACTATGCTAATAATATTATCATTATTACCTATTGCACTAAATATTGTAAAACCGCTTACTGAATTTCCTAAAACAACTTTTTCTTGAACAAAACCAGAATAAGTTTGTGAATTAAAATTAATCAACAAACCCAAATTTCCAGATAAACTCTGATCAATTGGAATTAACGTTTCAAAATCTTTTATTGAATTTGCAGGAATTGTTTTAACCTCACTAACTTCTGCAACTTTCTTATCATTTGAATCATAAAGTAAAAATTGAACAGTAACCTCCTGATCTTTTCCTGAAAGTTCTTGTATTGAATAAACAGCCTTAACATTTGTCTTTCCATCTCTCTCAACGCTTGTCAAATTGAAATTTAACTGTTTCTCTGTAACTTCAACAACAAAACCTGAAGATGTATTGGCTTCTTGGCACTGCAAGTTTACTCCAAGATTATATTTTCCAGGGTTAATATTCTCGGGAATATTAACATCAAAAACAAAATCATAAGATTCACCTGCAGCTAAACCTTTTGTCTCCTGATGAGTAATCCACGAAGATAAATCTCCGACTCCTTTAAACTTGCAGTCATTTAGGAAACTAGTGCCTACATTTTTAACTTTCCAACTAGAAATCTTTCTAACTCCCCCTGTATTAACAACAATTCCTTGTATAGTGCCACTCTCAAGAATCTTCTTTTGAGAGGATACAACAACTCCCCCTCCTCCAGAAGACCCTCCGCCAGATCCACCTCCACCACTACTAGAGCTAGAAGAAACAGGAGGAGAACTAACAAAAATATTATAACTAACCAATCCAAAACTATAATTTTCATCACCAACAAATACTGCATTAATAGTATGATTTCCAACTACATAAAAGAAAGTTGTATTCTGAACAAAAGAATTTCCAGAATCCACAAGATTTCCATCTATTAATAAAGAAATATTTCCAATAGCAGGCTTCACAAGAGTTACATTAATCTCCACAAGTCCCCCATCAGAAGGAAGTAATAAATCTCTACTAAAACCATTCATTACGAGATTCAAAATTGGACTTGCTTTATTTACTACTAAAGTTCCTGTAACACTCGCACTAGTGTAATTTTGTGTTGCAACAGAGGTGCATGCATAATTATAATTTCCAAATCTGAACAAAAAAACGTCGGGGTTTGAAACAAGAACACTATTCCTATTTATTGCCAAAGAAGATTCTGCATTATTTGAAGCACAACTAACGCTAGTAGTTGTTCCATAATTAACACTATTGCTAGGGGACATTGTTAAAAACAATGCCGCAATTCCCTTCTCAACAACATAATTTTGAACAGGAGTTGAGACTAAATTTCCAGAAGTATCGTTAGCCCACCATTTATAAGTGTAAGTTCCAGCTGAAAGATCACTTAAAGAATATAAATAATCATTTCCATCTTTTTGTAATTGTCCGGATAAAAAGGTATAATTAAAATTATTAAAACTAAAGATAACATCACTTACAGCAACATTATCAATCCATGTAGATGTAAACTGGTAATTTGCTTTAGGAACATAGGCAGAATCAGAAATAGGGGACACCCTTAAATTAGAATAATGGGGAGCATCCGGGTCAAGAACAGCAACATTATAAGATACATCTTTTGAGGTATAGTTTTTATTCTCAGAAAAAGAAACTTTCCATGTTCTACTCCCAACAGAAGAATAATTTTTCAAAAGTGAAATAAAATTACCACTACTCTGAAGAATAGAATCTTCATATAAATCAACACTTTCTCCTAAGGGAATTAGAGAAGAAGCATTCACTTGCAAATTTTCTCCAACACTAATAGACAAATCAGAACTCTCTCCATTTAAAAGTAAAATTAACTCTGGGACTGATTTATTTATAACTAAAAGATAACTCACAGAAACAGAGGTATAATTATTATCTCCATCAAAAATTAAAGTATAATTATAGACTCCAGCAGCCAAATCAGAATTATCAAAAACCTCTTTCCCGGTTGCTACTTCATTTCCATCCCTAAGTAATTTCAAACTAACAATTTGATTTGATTTTCCAGTTATGTTTATACCAGTTCCATAAACTAAGCTAAAATTTCCTTCAACACTATTCAAAAAAAGATGAAGAACAGGAGTAACTTTGTTGACATTAACTTTTCTTGTGATAATATTAGAAGTATAATTCAAACCTTCTGTTGAATTATAAATATAAGTATAATTTCCAGCAGCTAAAATTTCAGAATCAACTGAATTGCCTGTACCTAACAAATTACCATCTTTGTATAAAGAATAAATAACATCACTATCCCCAAAATTAGTTTCAGAAGCACTGACATTTGTCTGCACCCCATAATCTACTGCTAAATCAGAAGGAACTCCATTGACTAATAAATTCATTGCAGGCACAGTTTTATTTATTATAACAAAAAATGATGTTAGATTAGAAGTGTAATTTTGTGTCTCTAGAATGCTAGCAGTATAATTATGCATAGAATTTGCTCCTAAAATATTAATCTCCGGATTTGAAACAAGAACACCATCTCTTGTTAAACTCGCAGTTCCGAAAAATGCTTGTGCAGTGACATTTATCTGAATACCATACCCTAAAGTTAAATTTTGATTTTTATTTCCATTGATATAAATGTCAAGAGAATTATCTGCTTTATTTATTGTAAATATCTGAATAGAACTTGAATTCAAATTTCCATAAGTATCATTCGAATAGGATTTCCAATAAAATGTTCCTGCAGGTATTGATAAATTAAATCCATAAACACTTCCCCCTAAAGAGTACATGGTATAATTAGCAGGAGTTCCAGAAAGATTACTTTCAAATAAAACACTTTGAATTGTGTTAACCGATGTCCAAGTTGTATTAAAAAAAGATAAAATTCCAGAATAAAAAGAAGGAGTTGATGCCTGCATATTACTCCATTGAGGAGGACTTGAAACAACTGAAAATAAAACTGAAGAATAATTTAAATTTCCAGTAGAATCATTAACATAAACTGTGATTTTATGCCCCCCATCTGTTAAACCCGAAACAGTTGCTGTTGAACATCCTGGAAGAGAAATGTTCGAGCTTGAATCTATGATATACCAACAACTTCCAACAGCAAGATTATCACTAACAGAATAATTTAAGAAAACACTGTTCTGAGTGTAAGTTGTGTTCTGAGGAGAAAACACGAATATGCTTGGAAAGATGACATCAGTACTATTAACCACGCTGTAATTACTCCAAGCTGTAACACTAAAAGAAACATTTCCTGCATTTAGAGAAGTAAAATTAACACATGAAGGAGCTGTTGTAGCATTACATTCATACAAACCATCTCTTTTTATTAAAGGGTTATAAAAATTAGTGGGAAGATTATACAAATTAACATTTGCTGTTTCATTTAATCCTTGCTGTAGTGGATTAACTTGAACAAAATCAGATTTAATCTGAATGTCATTGCTCATATTTAATCCAGTGCCATTAATCTGAGAAAGAAATATTATTTTCCCAAACTGAGTATTTTCTATACTTAATGTACCACCAACTCCTGTAAAATTATATCTTCCTATTGGCTGATTTATTAAGAGGGTATTATTTATATTTGCATCCATAAAAAACAAATCTGAACCGCTAACATTACTTAAAGAATTGTTCTGAAAAATATTTCCACTAGGATATGTTGCAGAAAAATCTATTTCTATTGCATTTCCAACTGACATGACAATAGTATTATTAACAAATAGATTATTAGTAGAGCTACTCTGCAAAAATATTGGGGAGGAAGTAATACTTGCAGCAGTCCCGTTTGCAAATAAGATATTTCCTATAAAGGTATTGTTTTTGCTACTAACCAAAGAAATAGCATCATTGTCTGTAGTTCCAACACCATATCCAGAATAAACATTGTTATATCTAAACACATTGTTTGAACTTGATGATAAATCTATTCCATTATTGCCAGAAGTTAACCCCTCTGTATAAAATTTATTATATTCAACAGTGTTATTGTTTGAATTTGTAACTAATCTAATTCCAAGATTTCCAGATGTTATTCCTGTCGTAGTAATAGTATTATTTCTTATAACATTTCCTGTACATGCTGAAACAAAATAAATTCCATCATTTCCTGAAGTTCCAGAAGTAGTAATGGTATTATTTTGAACAAAATTGTTAATAGCACCAGTTTCAAAATTTATTCCAATGTTTGTGCTTGTTCCTGCAGTTGTGATAATATTATTTGTTATATTATTAAAATCATTTTGAATATTAATTCCATTGTTGCCAGAAGTCACTCCGCTAGTTGATAAATTATTTCCATTTATTACATTGTCATTACCATAAATATGTATTGCATAGGCATCTATATAACCAAAACTTGAAAATGTATTATTTGCAATAGTGTTATTATCGCACATTCCTGCAGTGAGGACCATATCCAACCCCTCAATACCGCCATTTATTGTATTATTTATAATTTTATTATAATCTGAGTTAACAAACAACAACCCATCTGTATCTCTATTTGGCCTATACCAATTCCTTACAGTTATATTATTGCAATTAAAAAATTTCAAGGCTCCATCTGGAGGATTATCAATAATAGTATTATTTGGACAGGGTAAAGTTAAACTTCCACCACCATACACAGTTATATTTCTTCCATATCTTTTATTATCTCTACTTATATTTGCTAGAGTGTAATCAGTTAAAGTTGCACTTGTAATATAAACAGCATCAGCAGTTGAATTTATTTTGTTATTTAATATGTTTGGTAAACCCGAAGAAGATAAGTAAATTCCAGGAGATGCCTGGCCTGTGGTGTTTATTGTGTTATTTGCAATATAATTAGAATCAGAAGTAGAGGCATATACTCCCCGATTATTTCCAGTTGTTCCTGAAGTATAAATTGAGTTATTCACAATTCTCGTGCTTGTTGAAGTATAAGAAAGAATACCATAATTACTATCTCCAGAACCAAAAGTATAGATTATATTATTTGTTATATTTGCTCTAGGGTCTGAAGAATAGATACCATAATTATCTGTTGTTGCTGTTCCTTTTCCTGCTGTTATAATATTATAATCAATAGTGCTGTTTGTAGAACCTGAGTATAAATAAACGCCATAGTTTGAACTTGAAGTACCGCTTGTGATAATTGTATTTCTAGAAATATTAACTATATCTGAACTAGTTGCAGTATAAATTCCAACATTTGAAGAAGTACCATTAGTCAAAATAGTATTATTTAATATATTTGAGTTTGCAAACCTTGTTAAGCTTATCCCTCTTCCTGAAGCACCTAAAACAGATGGCTTAACAAGTATACAATTCTTTATTGTTAAATTAGTTTGGGCAACAGTAGAGACAGCATTTATTCCGAATGAACTAGCAGTCCCAGCAGTCCCATAAGTAACTATATTTCCTGCACAATCCAATAATAAATTAGATGCATTAATTGTCAAGCAGGATGCAGTTGATGTTATTGATTGGTTCAAAACATAGCTTCCAGGAGAATTTATGGTGGTGCAATTAGAAATTATTGTTACTGCATTTACTATTGACAAAGCACCAATTAATAAAACAGCGAAACTCAAAATCAAAACCAAGGTTTTATTCATCCTTATTCACTCCTTTTTTTATTATCTTTTCCATTTCTAATTCCAATCTTTTTGAAAGCATTATAGCATTATTCTCACAATACTTCTGAAATTCGGAATAAACTTTATTATTTATACTTAAAGTAACCTTTATTTTAGAGCTTCCTTTAAATTCAAGGTCTTCAGCAACAATAACTGGTTTTTCAAGGCCAATATCATTAACAATACAAACAACTTCATCCACTTTATCTAAAGGATGCTTATGTTTCAAAAAATTAGAAGCTACTGTTTCTAATTCAACATTAAATTGATTATTGTTCTTCAGCATGACAAAATCAGGACACTTGCCAATATCTTTTCTAATTATATCTAAATAACCAAGTCTTTTATAATTCTTCATAAACCATAGCTTAAATTCAGATTCATTTTTTATTACCTTTTTTTTCATTTTTTAATTTGCCAAGCACTAATCCTTCCTAGTTCAAATTTAAATATTTGATTTTCATTTTCAAGATCTAAACAATAACGAATAATAGTGTGCCAAGATTTATTAAGAATTTGTGCTATTTCATCTGTAGAAAGAGGTTTTTTGGAATTTTCCAAAACCCTTAGAATATTACCCTTAATTATAATACGATTATTCGCACTTCTTATAGTACTTTTATTCTTACCCTTTTTCATACATATTATAGTACCATTCATTGTATTTAAAAGTTTTTATTTGTAATTTTATTCAGAAACTTTTAAATAATCCCCTATCATTAAGAGAATATGAAAAAATCAGTGTTGGCTTTATTTGGAATAATTCTATTAACCTCTTTTATAGCTGCAAAATCTATCAATATTGAGTTTCCAAACGGGAATTCTTTTCAAGCAGGAGAACCAATAACTTTCAAAGCTACTTTATATGATGACTCTAATAATCCTATAGACGGGGTAATAAAAATAACAATAGAAGATTCAGAGAAGAAAACTACAATAGAAAAAACAGTTCAATCTAAAGAAATATCTACAATAGACCTTGGGGTAACTGCAAGCTCTGGCCAGGGTGTTATAACTGCAGAAGCAAATGGAATTCAAACAATAGAATTTTTTAGTATAGGAAGCAACGAATTAGTCAGATTTGAATTAGATGGTTCAACCCTTAAAGTAACCAACACAGGAAACACACCCTATACTAAAACAATAAAAATAACAATTGGAGATACAACAGGCACACAACAACCACAACTTGATATAGGTAAATCAGTTTCTTACAGATTAATTGCTCCTGACGGAACTTATGATATTAAAATTACTGATGGGAAAAATTCTTTAATCAAAAGTGGAATAGCATTAACCGGAACAGGTAATGCA
>Ga0055513_10000033_pt1 | contig 10551 bp, 8 predicted proteins | sample WestPond_TuleB_D_FD_57973 | JGI IMG/M metagenome (GOLD analysis project Ga0055513, IMG submission 57973) | Wetland microbial communities from the San Francisco Bay, California, USA, that impact long-term carbon sequestration - WestPond_TuleB_D2 | ecosystem: Environmental > Aquatic > Marine >...
GAGGCCGATTCCGAAATAGCCGGCTCCCTGAGCCGAGGTTTCCGCTTTGTAATCATCGACACCGGCTTTGTCGAACAGAACGCCGATTCCGAGAAAGCCTGCCCCTTGTGAGAAAATCTTCCCTTTGTATCTGTCTGATCCGGCAGCATCATATAAAAGTCCGACACCTAGAATGCCGGCACCGCAGGAGGGGAGCTTGGGATCATCATTGACATAGGTGTCGTTACCGGCCAGATCGATCAGGACCGAAATCCCCCGGTCGGGACGGGATGTCGCGCCTGCGGCTCCGGTGTAGGTATCATCACCGCCGAAATCGACGATCAGCAAGCAATCAGTAGCATCAATGGTGACACCTTCTTTGCCGTTCAGAACGATGCGACCGTAGGGAGTGGGAATATCAAGAGCAAAAGCAGGGGGGACTTTTCTTAAGAGCAGAGCAAGTTTCTTCTCAGCACGTTCAGATGCGGCCACCACTTTGAGCGCTGAGTAGCAGAGCGATTCGAAGTCGATGGCTCTGGCGGCATCGTCGATTTCCGGGTAATAGACCATCCCATCACCCTGGGTTTCCGACAAGTCGCGAATGAAAAATACCTTATTGCGGACCGATTCCGGAACGTTGCGCATGGCCAGGTCACGCCAATACTGCGCTTCCCGCAGGTTTTCAATCAGCTCTGCCAATGGTATCTGGATGGAGTCAGGCAAGAGGGATATCTTCGTCTCGATCTCTTTTTTTAGATTGGGGGAATCGACTTTCTTATCGAAAGTGACATATTCCATCTTCTGTCCGGCTGAGGTAAAGAGATTCTCGATTGCACGTAGCAAGGGATGATCACCATCGGGAGGGGAAACGAGATTGGCGCCGTAGGAGCGGAAGCCGCCGGTCTTCCGTTCGACCCCCAAAAAATAAGTCAGGTTGTAGAGGTTGTTATCAGTGCTGTCGAGCATTTTCGGGTCGCAGAATTTTCGCACGGCGCCGCCGAACGATTTGGCGAAATCATACAGTTTGAGCGGTTCGGCGAAGAGATCATTGAATGATTTCAATGTGTATGGGATTTCAGTCGGAAAGCGACCCCAATACCCTTTGGGATGCACGCCGAGATCGGCGCGGGTGAAGCCGACCGAATCAAGCGCCGTTTTCAAGAGGTCAGGCTGATTTTGAGCCAACAAGGATGGCGCCGAGAGAAGGACCAGAATCAAGACTGTCGCCGACAATTTCATACACAACCTCCGCCGGATAGTATTGACGTCAGTATACAGATCAGTTGGGCGCGACACCACTAAAATGCCAAGGGAGTATGTTGGACGGGTAGTGACTTCCTCCTAATTCCGTCGCGACGGTTCCAGAGCCGTGCGAAAAGTAAACATGGCGATAACGATGAAGATGACCAGGAGCGAGCCGCTCAGGACAAAGACGGCCGGAATTCCCAGCTCGGACGCCATGACGCCAATAAGCAGTCCGGCGCCGACCTCCCCGATCGAGCAGGTGAGATTATATCCCGACAGAAAAGTAGCCCGTCCGGCGTCGGGGATGATGCTGTTAATGGAAATTGAGAAGAGGGGTGCGATTAGTTCTTTGCAAATGAAATGCAGGACCAAAAACAGCGGTAGGATAAGGCGCGGCACATTCGGCAGCGATGATATAATCGCGCCGGCAACCAGCAGGATGAGAAGCACGGTCGATAGGCCTCCGGCGGTACGGCGTACCAGCGGACCAACCAGAAAAAATGCGATAATGGCTCCTGCGGCCGTGATAAAGCCAAAGGTCCTGATATTGATATTGAAAAATTCCGAGCAGAGCACCTGCCAGTACTGGTCGACTCCTTCGAATGAAAAATTGGCGACCAGCGATGCCAGGAAAATGACTTTCAAAGCTCCGGAAAGGGAGATTTGACGGAAAAGCGATTTGAGAGGTTTAAAAAAGGAGGCGACCGGGGATGGTTGCGTTGCGTGCTGTCCTTCAAAAAAGGCAGCCCCGATTGTGCCCAAAACGCCGCCGATGAGAATCGGATAAAAGGCGATGGATATATTGATCGTGTACAAAAATCCGGCCGCCAGCATGAAAATAGTGCTCATGATTATTCGCACCCGGCTGCGCCAGACAAATAACTTTGGCAAAAGGACTGCGCTTTGACCTTCAGGGAGCGAATCGACGGCCAGCGCCTCTCCCGCTCCGGAGATGAACGCTTCTCCCAATCCCAAGACTATTTCACCCGCGATAAATCCACCCAGATTGCGCTGAAGGATAAAGATCAGGCCGCTCAGGCCAAAGAGGAGGAAGCCTGTAACGACCGACATTTTGCGGCCGAAGCGGTCAGCCAAAAGACCGGTCGGGATCTCAAAGAATAAAATTGATGCTTCAAAGATCGCCGCCAGGAGGGCAACTTCGAATATCGTGATCTGATACTGCCGGAAATAGAGGACATAAATCGGCAGGATAAAGCCGCCGGCGGCCGCCAGGATTGCTTCGGTCAGGAGAAAAATGGTGGTATTGCGGGTCATGTACTATTACAAGATTGCGATAGCTTCAATTTCAACCCGGGCTCCCCGGGGAAGCGCTGCTGCTGCAAATGCCGCCCGAGCCGGCGGGTCGGACGGAAAACAGGCGGCGTAAGCCGAATTGACGGCGGCAAAATCATTCATGTCTGCGAGGATTATAGTCGCTTTGACGATCGACTGGAAGCTGCCGCCGCCCGCTTTCAGGACAGCTTCAATATTTTTGAGTGCTTGGGCCGCCTCGACAGCGCATCCCCCCGGCACCAGTTCTCCGGTCCGGGGATCAAGCCCGATCTGGCCGGAGACATATAATAGGCGGGTTCCTTCGGCAACCACGCCCTGGCTGTAGGCACCGATCGCTTTGGGGGCATTGTCAGTAGCAATTATCTTTTTTGTCATCTGCTCTCCTTTGATGGAGTGCAAATATAGGGGAAATTGGACGGGGAATAAAGAAAAACTGAGAGGCGAATCAGAGATTTCCGGTCTTGGTCGGGCCCATGAGAGTAATAAAGATTTCGAGCAGTTTGCGGTCGTACTGGCCGGTGCAGGCCAGCATCGATTTGAGAGCCGGGAAGGTTTCGACCGCCGGCTGGTAGACCCGATGGGTGGTCATGGCGTCGAAGGTGTCGGCGATCCCGACGATTTTGCCAAAGGTATGGATATCATCGCCGGTGATCCCGTGGGGATATCCGGACTGGTCGTCCCGTTCGTGATGTTGAATGATGGGAAAGTAGGAATCGGCATGGACCAGGTTGGTTTCCTGCACCAGTTCCACTCCCCAGGCCGGATGCTTTTTCATCAGCTCAAATTCCAGAGGGGTGAGCTTGCTGCGCTTGTTGAGTATCCGGTCGGAAATCTTGGTCTTGCCGACATCATGAAGTAACGCGCCAGTTCCCAGAAGATTGAGTTGTTCCTCATCGTCGATGCCCAGCGCCCGGGCGAACGCCAGTGAAAAGGTACAGACGTTGACCGAATGGGTGTAGGTGTAATAATCGAAGGACATCACTTTGAGCAGGTTGTGAAACGCTTCCTGACCTTTGAGGATGTAGCCGACCTGGGTTTCGACCATGGCCATGGTCCGGTGGATATTGTCTCCGAGGGTGGGGTTGGCCAGAACGTCTTTGACCAGCAGTTTGGTGCTGTCGTAGACAATGCCGGCTTTGGTGGTTTCCGATATGGATTTGTCCTGCATGATCTGGGCGATATTGGCCTCGATATATTTCTGATATTTGGCGCGGGAGGCTGCCGGGACATACAACTTGGTGACGTTGTTTTCCAGAAGGTTGGCGCGGGTTTTTTCGGTAAACGGCAGGTCGCTGGCGCGGTAGAGGATCAGGTCTTTCCCGATCAGGATGTACAGGTCAAAATCGACGATGGTATCCAGCCGCAAAGCCTCAAGGTAGATAGGCAGGAACGGTTCGGTCTGCACTTTTGGGACGTGGGCCGTAATCATGATATTATCTTTCCCGAGTACTATAGAAATATCGGCCGTCCGGGCCGATCCATTGACATAAAAAAACCTGCCCAGGAGGAGGAGGCAGGTTTTTTTTTCAGGGAAGAAAGGACAGGGCTGATTTATGCCAGACTACACGCCATAACTTTTTACCATCATCATGACCGATTGCAGCGAGCCGGTGATGTTTTGCAGGACTTTGGAATATCTTTTCAGAAGTTCGCTGTATTGCCACCGGACTTTGAAAGCCTCATCGGGGAATTCAAAGAGGTCCAGAAGGGTCTTCTTATAGATCTCTTCCATATACTTGAGGACGTAATACGGGTTTTCCGGGAGGTGTCCATCAGCCACCTGCCCTTTGGTCATCCGTTCCCGATGCACTTCCACCTTTTCCAGCATGACGGTGCCGAAACACCAGGGGGTCATGATGACTCCGAAATTGGAGCCGTCAGTATAGAACGAGCGGATATTTTTCGCGACCAGTTCGAGGATGATCTTGTAGGCACTGTAGAAAGCATGGGTTTCGGTCCAGTCCCGACCGAGGCTGTTCACTTTTTGATCAACCCGGGTGATTTCGGTCATGCACCGGTCATAGGTGCATTCCAGAAAGCGATAATAATCCTCGAAATAGACTTTCACATTTTCAGAGATGGTGCTGATGTAAAAACCACCTTCGTCATATTTGACTTTTGGTTCGGGAGTGGTTTTCAGCTTTTCGACTGTGAATCCACGTTTGTAGTTCTCTGAAAGCATCGCTTGCTCCTCTCTGCTGTGCCTTTCTTCTGATTTGAGAAAAAGCAAATGGTATGCCCTTCCCGAGCCGATGGCCGGATGGTGGTGCACTAATGCCCTGTTCGGGCGGCGATTACGCTAATTTCTTGAATCCCGGCCGTTTGACAGCCCGGTAGGGGAATTGTCCGAGAGGAGGCGTAGTGTTTGCATAAAATATCAGCCTATGCAAAATGTCCGCGCTTTTGCATAATTGGCCCGAGGGTAACGACTGAAAATGCATTTTTCAGGGAATGATTGTCGGTATCAGCGGCGCGTACCGTGCCGGCCGAAAACCGCTATCTGTCAGCGTCCAAACATTTTGGATCTTTTTTTTTGTTGCTACGTATACTCAAAAAGGTCATACTAAGCCTGACGAAAAAGGCTTGACAGGCCTGAAGAGGCGTCCTACATTTTACCTTTCAAGGACGCTATGTCAGGATTTGAAGTGCGGAAGGGAGACCAGACAGGGATGCAGCAGAGGAGGGGTACAGGGTTATGTCATCTCGTCATTTCATGGTTTGCCCCCATTTAATGTAATAGAGCCGGAATCTGAAACCAGAAAAACCGGATGAGCCTGAAAGCGGATTTGAGAAGACGAATATTCAGTATCGAATAGGAACGAAAACAACCAATTAAGTATCAGGAGGATTTTGTAATGAAAAAGTCAATTTTGATGTTGACGGCCTTTGTCATCTGTGTCGCGCTGATTGCCAGCCCGGCCATGGCCCAGATGAAATTCAATCTTGGGATCACTGCCGGCGTCGGGATGAGCAACGCGACGATGAAGGATACGGAAGGAACCAGCGCCGAAGGCAAGAAGATGAAACTCGGTTTTGGCGGCGGTATCTTCGCCAGAATCATTCCTTCAGAGCAGATCTGCATTCAGCCCGAAGTCCGGTACGCGATGAAGGGTGTGAAGTGGGATGATGAGGGCACGTCGACCGATATGAAGACCGAACTGAACTATATCGAGATCCCGGTTCTGGTCAAATATATGATTCCGTCACAGAGCCAGTTCAAGCCGACCATTTTTGTCGGCCCGTATGTCGGTATTTTGGCCAGCGCCAAGGATAAAGGCACTGAGGATGGCGTGGCTTACGATACCGATATCAAAGACGGTCTCAAATCAACAGATTTCGGCGCTGTCGTTGGCGTTGGTTTCGACTATAAAATAGGTGAATCCGGCATGCTGACCTTTGACGCCCGCTATAGCCTCGGTCTCTCCAATGTTGTGAAGGACCCGGTTGGCGACGCGAGTGTCAAGAACAACTGCATCGGCATCAACATCGGTTATGCCTTCGAGATGGGTGGCAAGGGCGGCGCTGAACCGAAGAAGTAATTTCTCTCTTTAATCTGATATTGATCAAGGCCTGTCCCTCGGGACGGGCCTTTTTCTTTGGGGGTGATCACATGGGCGGAAAGAGAGGCCGGCGTGCTCTTATGTGCGGCGATACGCCACCATCGCCCCCGCCTGGTTGGTTGGCATGATCCGCACCTGGTGGATATTGACATGGGCCGGGCGGGTGACACAAAACAGCACTGCTTCGGCAATATCTTCTCCGGAAAGCGGGGTGATCCCCTCATAGACCTTTTTGGCCCGATCCGTATCGCCGTGAAAGCGGACCATGGAAAACTCCGTTTCGGCCATGCCGGGATCGACCGTGCAGACCCGGATGGGGGTGTCGACCAGATCGATTTGCATCCCTTTGGTGATGGCGTCGACGGCGAATTTGGTGGCGCAGTAGACATTGCCGCCGGGATAGAGTTCGTGTCCCGCAATCGAGCCGATATTGACGATATCGCCCCGGCCGCGGGCAACCATAAGCGGCGTGACAGCACGGCTGACGTAGAGGAGACCTTTGATATTGGTGTCGATCATCTCCTCCCAGTCGGTCAGGTCCCCTTCATGCAGTTTTGACAGCCCACGGCTGAGCCCGGCGTTGTTTACCAGAATATCGATATCACGCCAGCCGGAGGGGAGGGAGCTAATAGCTGTAGCCACTTTGCTCTGATCCCGGACGTCAAGCATGAATGTATGGCAGTCTGTGCCAAACGTGCGTCGAAGTTGGTCGGCCAGAATTTCGATCTTGTCCAGCCGACGGGCACAGAGGATCAGCCGGGCTCCTTCGCGTGCAAAAACATCCGCACAGGCTTTGCCGATTCCTGATGAGGCTCCGGTGACAAGTGCCGTCTTCTTTTCCAATAGCGCCATAGACTGACCTCCGGGTATCAAGTATCCATTCCTGTTTCAATTTATTCCGCCGCCCACGCGGTGTCAAGTCGGATGCGGTCGGAACAAACGGCATCCCGCCCGGTTTAACATTAACGAAAACAATACTAAATCCGTATTGCATTGAATAAAAGTCAAATACTCCGTACCCAAATGGATGAAGTCATTTGCAGGTACGAATAAGAGGTAGGTATATGAAGCGTCTGGCCGTAATAACAATTCTGGTCTTGAGTGCCGCCATGCTGGTCTTGGTGGTCATGATGATAGCCGCCCGGCATGCGTCAGCGGCAGAGCCGGCGGCGATCGCTCCGGCAATGGATGGTCCGCTGCATTTCAAAGGGGAAGTGCATCTGGCCAATATCAAGCAGTTGACTTTCGGGGGGGAGAATGCGGAAGGGTATTTTTCCGCAGACGGCAAAAAGATCATCTTCCAATCGACCCGGCCGCCGTATCAATGCGACCAGATATTCATGATGAACAGCGACGGTTCCGACGTGCACCTTATTTCGACCGGCAAAGGGCGGACAACCTGTTCTTTTATCGCCCCGGATAATTCACAAATCATTTATTCCTCGACCCATTTGAAAGGGGAGGGGTGCCCTCCGGTGCCGCCGCACGGTCCCCGTTACATCTGGCCGGTCTATGATTATGATATCTTTGCGGCCAAGTTGGACGGTTCCGATCCGCATCCGTTGACACATAATGCCGGATATAACGCCGAGTCGGTCTATTCGCCGAAAGGGGACAAGATATTATTTACCTCCGACCGCGAAGGTGATCTGGAGCTGTATACCATGAATCCGGACGGTTCCGATCAGAAGCGGCTGACTCATATGCCGGGGTATGACGGCGGCGGCTGGTTTACGTTCGATGGCAAGCAGATTGTTTTCCGGGGGGAGCATCCTACCGATTCGGCAAGCATGGCCGAGTACAAGGATTTGCTCATCAATAAAAGAGAAGTGGAGCCGAGGTTCATGGAGTTATATATAATGAATGCCGACGGCTCCGATGTTCGGCAACTGACTCATGGCGGCCGGGTGAATTTTGCCCCTTTTCCACATCCGTCGGGCAAGGCTATCGTCTTTTGCTCTAATTATGAACTGACGGGGCGTGGGGAGTATGCCCTCTATTTATATCACCTCGCGGACAACCGGATTGAGCGGGTGACTTTTTCCGGAGGGTTTGACGGGTTTCCGATGTTTTCCTATGACGGCAAAAAAATCGTCTTCGCCTCCAATCGCAACGGGTCGCAGCCGCATGAGACCAATCTTTTCATCGCGGATTGGGTCGAATAGTACGGGAATCGCTAAACGAATTGTCAAGAAAAAAGTTGCACGAATTAAAAAAACTCTATTTTTTTATTGCGCAGGGTATTCCAATCGGTTAAATAGCGAACCGACAATAGGGTGGTCGCCTCCCTGACTAGAAGGGTAGACTATCTGTATTGTTGCGAAGGAGGTTCCGTCAGGTCGTGGCTGTCCGGTTGGAATTGTCAGGACGGAGTTGACAGGCGGTGCCGGAGCAATTGAGAAAAATGACAAAAATGAAAAACCAGGGAAATGAACCTAAACATCTAACAAAGGGATGCGTTATGAAAAAACTGTTAATTGTGTCAGTTCTTTTCGCGTTTCTTTTCTGTGGCATGATCTATGCCACCGAAACCCGTGTTCTGACCATGGGTAACGCCAATGAGATCGTGAAGGACGAGGCCAACGTCATGCTCTTCCCGTCCACGATCAATTACTATCCGAAGCTGGTCGGCGGCGAACTGCGGTCGAGCAGTGATTACGTCAAGGACGGGTATACCTCCCTTACCGATTTCTATGCCCATTGGGCATTCGGTGAGAAGGGGAACAACCCGCTAACCGTCGGGACCTATTTCTATACCAATGACGATGGCATTTACTGGCCGACGCTTCTGGGGCCGAATTTCATCGATGTTTCACCGCCCCAGTTTTACTATTATGACAAACGCTACTATCCTGACATGCCCAACCGTCGCTTGACGTTGATTCTTGGAAAGAAAATGGGCGATATCCCCGTCGGTCTTTCCATCAACTATATCAGTTCCAAGTATGAGTTCACCGATACCTCGGCGACTGACAAGGAAACCGCCTCCCTGAGTCGTTTGGCCTTCTTGCTGGGCGCCTCTCCGATGGACGGTAAACTCGATCTGTCGGCCGGCGTTGCTTTTACGTCATACAAGGACGAGTATTATAATTACAGTGACACGCTCAAGGGCGACGGCATGATGGCTTTCTCGTTCAATGCCCGGTATTTTATGGATCCGATGGGTAAGTATACCCTGGTACCGCACATCGGGTTTGCCCATGAAAAGCAGGGCGTTAAGGATAACGTGCCCAACAAGATGGAACTGACGTTCACCGGCTTTGAAGGTGGTCTGGGTATGAACTATGCCGCTTCCGAAGATGTTCTGCTGGTTGGTGATCTTGGCTTTATGTATTTCTCCGGCAAGCAGAAATTGACGCCGAACGGCGGCACGGTCACTGAATATGACTCTACTTCCTTCGCTCTGCCGTATTTCAAGACCGGTATCGATGCCAAGATCTTTGACTGGCTGAAGTTACGCGGCGGTGTCTGGTCTCGTTGGAATATGGATAAGGTGGAAGAGAAGCAGGGCTGGAAGGACCAGGATAAGTTCAGCTATGTCAGCACGACGACTTATCTGGGCGCCGGCTTCCATTGGAACAAGCTCAATCTGGACGCCCAGATTGACCCGGACTTCCTGGCCCGTGGCCCGTATTTCATCTCCGGTGAAAGCGGTTACCTGAGCTGGAAGCTGTCCATGGTCTATTGGATCGACTAATTTTCTTATCCTGATACTATCTGAAAAAACCCCGCGTTCCCGCGGGGTTTTTTTATTGCCTGAAGCGGATCCAATGCTCCGGGATGGCGGCATCAAACAGAGGTCATTGTATCGCGCAATAGTTGTGCCGATATTTCCGGGGCCACGGTATTGATATAGATCCCGGAACCGATTTCAAACCCTGCCGGCGTGGATATCTTGGGAATAATAACCATATACCAATGCAGGTGGTGGGTATTTTCATCACCAACCGGGGCCGATCTGATAATATAGTTGTAGTCCGGATTATCAAGGTGGATATGCAACTTGGCCAAAAGCGTGCGGAGCACATCGGCCAGATCCACGATCTCATCGTCCTGAATATTCACGAAACTGGCCATATGCCGTTTGGGATAGATGCGGCATTCAAAGGGGGAACGGGCGGCAAAGGGGCAGAAGGCTGCGAAGCCGGGGGATTCGATAATGATCCTGTCTTTTTGCATCAGTTCTTCGGCCAAAAGATCACAATAGACGCAGGTGCCGTTTTTGTCATAATGCAACACCGCCTGTTCCATGGGGTAGCGTTCATGAGGCGGGACGATCGGCGTAGCGATGATCTGGGAGTGCGGGTGGTCCAGTGACGTGCCTGCCTTGCGGCCATGATTGCGGAAAATGGTGACGATATTGATTTTGTCGTTTTTGCTGAGTTCGGTCTGTCTCTGGCGGTAGGCGCGGAGAATATGGGCTACCTCCCCGGTTGACATAAGCGCCGGATGCGTGTTATGGCGGGGGCTTTCA
>Ga0055513_10000035_pt1 | contig 10497 bp, 2 predicted proteins | sample WestPond_TuleB_D_FD_57973 | JGI IMG/M metagenome (GOLD analysis project Ga0055513, IMG submission 57973) | Wetland microbial communities from the San Francisco Bay, California, USA, that impact long-term carbon sequestration - WestPond_TuleB_D2 | ecosystem: Environmental > Aquatic > Marine >...
GGATTTCCCAAACGTCATTGATTCCAATTTCAACAGGACCGACAGCCGATGCTACCAGCGTGTCCCAAGTGATGGGTGCCAGCTCCAATGTGGTGGATGCTGACCAGCGGTCCGTGGTCAGGGCGCTGAGGTCGACACGGGCATCTTTGCGCGCTTTGACAAACAATTCCACCCGGCGGTTCTTCTGCAGAGCCTCAGGCGTGCGGCCGGTATCACGGGGCCGAGTGGCGGCAAAACCTTCGTAGCTCATCCGGGACCGGTCGATATTGGCGTTTGACGCCAGCCAGTCAACTACTGATTTGGCGCGGGCGGTCGACAGCTCCCAGTTCGAGGGGAATTCCTTGGTATGAATCCGCCGGTAATCGGCATGTCCTTCGGCCTTCAAATCCGCGCCATCGTACTCCTTTAGCGTGTCCGCCAGTTTTTGGAGAATGGGGAAGGCGTCCGGCCGCAGATTGGCTTTCGACGTTTCGAAATACGCGCCGACCAGGTCAAATTGAATGTCCTTGGGAGGCGTTCGACGGAACGGCCCGACCGACACTTCGGTCGGCGCTGAAATAATCGGCGTCGACTTTTCCGAGACGACAGTCGGCGTGCCTTCAAGGTGAATTTTGTTGACCAAAAATCTCCGCATGCCGGGCATGAGGTCTCTGAGTGAATAGTAAACCGACTGGGTCAACGGTTTCTTATCGACGGCAAGTTGATAGACTATGGTATGGTTGGTCAGTGACGGAGTCACCGTCTGATTTTCCTGTATGACCAGACGGGTTTCATCGGGGAAGGAATCGACGACCCGCACTGTCGTCGGGTCTACGCCGCCGTTGGATTGCACCGTGACTTCATAGTTGATAGTCACACCCGCGCTGTCGCCACGGCTCTTATCATCAAGGGTGGCGGTCTTGGTGACCTTGACTTTCGGCACCAATGTCGCCCATTTGTTGACTGTCACCAACGGCTGTTCCGAACAGAGGCGGAAGGTGATATAGGCTTCGCCGGCTTCGTGAACGTAGGCAAAGATCGAAGCGGTGTTTTTATTGGGGAAGACATATCCTACCAGGCCCCGGGTGTCCAGAGTTACCGTATGCTCTCCGGCCCGGACGGTACTGAAATAGAACATCCCCTGGGTATTAACCCGTGACTGTGAACCATCATCAAGGAAGATATCCATGCCCGACGGCACCGAGTCCACATCCGGTTTTCCGTCGTTATCGCAGTCAACGATAATTCGGCCGCGTATAGACCCGTTCAAAGTCGTGGATATGATGCTGACCCGAGCTGATGCGACGGGGGAACGGTGTTTGGTGGCGCCGGTTCCGGTTTCGGCCCAGGCGAAGTTTTCCTGGATGCCGGAACGGGAGGCGGTCCCGACCAGTACCGTATATCGAACGGTTAGACTCGAATCCGGTCCAATATGGCCCAATTGCCACTGATACGGATTACTGCCCGAAGGATCATCTGACGATTTACCGCTGATTACGGTGGAGCCGGCAACGTAGAAGAATCCAACGGGGAGCGAATCCACCAGAGTGACTCCATCGGCCGGAGCGTCAGAAATGTTGGTAACGGTAATTGTATACGGTATCAGGCTGCCCGTTGAGCCGCTGGCGACGCCGGCGGTCTTGGTTACACGCAGTTGAGGCTGCCCCAGGATGGTAGTTGAGACAGTATTTCCTTTAATATAAGCAGGGGCGGTGATATCAGCACGATTCTGAATCACTGTTTGGGCCGGCGTATCCCAATCGACAGTGACGCTGAAGGCCACGTCGGTGCCGCTATGCCCGGAGATCGTTCCCAGGTTCCAGTATACGATGTTATGTGCTGCGTCGTAGATGCCGTTGCCGCCTGATCCGTCTATATAACGGGTATGGGCCGGTAAGGTATCGGTGAGCACAACGCCGACGGCAGCATCGGGACCGGTATTGCTGATATTGATGGTATAGTGCAGCTGATCCCCGGAGGCGGCGCTGGACTTATCCACCGCCTTGTAGACCACAAGATCATCAACACCGCTGCGAATACGGACAATGGTTTTGACCGTATCGCTGGCGCTGTTGGTCGGCTGCATAATAAACGCCTGGTTGGCGATTACGTCGCCGTCCTTCGCGTTACGCAAGATGGTGACCTTAAAGGTCAGATCCTGGGATTGTCCCGGGTTCAGGGACAGGGACTGCCAGAAAACCTGATCCAACTCACTGTCATAATGACCGCCGGCGCTGACGCTGCCGGAAATATACGATGACAACGCCGGTACAGCATCCAGAACGCTAATCCCGATGACCCCGCGATTTCCATTATTGGTGATATGCAGGGTGTAAGTCAGCGGGCTTTGCGGTGATGCTTCTGCGGAATCGACTGCTTTGGTAATCGAAAGGGACGCCAGATACCGCCGGATGATAGTCTCGACGATATTGCTCAGCTTTGTCCCCGGTGAGACTATGGCGGCATGGTTTTTCACTATGGTGCTGTCGGCGATATCTGTGCTGGTGGAAGCCTTAAACGTCAAAGTGATCCGTGATAATGGTTCCACACTGCTCAGATTCCATCGTAAAATGCGATTTTCAGTATCGTACTGACCGCCTTCGGTGGCACTTCCGGCAAGATAGGTCAGGGAAGCCGGGACAGTGTCCTCGACAACCACATTACGCGCAGCCGCGCGGCCGCTGTTGGCGATCGTGAGCGTATAACTCAGCGTATCGCCGTTCAAAGCCGATGCGGTATTAACCGCCTTGGTAATCGACAGGTCGGGCCGTTTGCTCAGGATGTAGGTTGTGACGATTTCGCTTGATAGCGAATCGGGCATGATAATCCGGGCGATATTCCATACCGAATCGTGATCCAACGCTACAGAATCGATACTGACCTTAAATCCCAAAGTCAGTGTTTGGGATGGATTCATACTGGGAATCATCCAGCTTACGAGCCGGGATTCAGGATCAAATTGCCCGTTGGCCGTGGCACTATTGGAAATGTAGCTGGTGAAGGTCGGGACGGCATCGGTTACAACAACGGGATTAATTACGGTTGTGCCGAAGTTGACTATCGAAAGGGTGTATTCAAGGGTGTCGCCGGTATACGCCTCGTAAAGATTGGTCGATTTTGAAATCGACAATGTCGGCGGTCGACGCTTGATAATCGTCGTTGTGGTATCGCTGCTGGAGGTGTCGGGGTGGGTGATCAGGGCGAAATTGCGTACAGTGCCCTCATACGGAGCATTGGAGGAGACCACCGCCCGGAAAGACATGGCCAGTGAGTGGAGAGGAAGAAGGACCGAAATGTTCCAGGTCACTTTGTTTGACTCAGGGTCATATGTTCCACCGTCGCTGGCGCTGCCGCCAACATATTGGGTAAATGCCGGTACAACGTCGCTTATGATTACAGAATTTGCTCGTCCCCGGCCGAGGTTGTTGACTGTCAGAGTATAGGTCAGCGTATCGCCACGATATGCCTGCCGAGCGTCGACGTCTTTGGATATTACCAATTCCGGAGGAAACGGTTTTACCAAAGTCGAGGTTGTATCGCTGTATAATGTATCGGTCGCGGTAAGAAAGGCGTAGTTTTTGACGGTGGTCTCACTTATGATTTCGATATCGACTACTGCTTTGAATGACAATTCAATGGTGCTGCCTGCGATTATTTGAGGCAAACTCCAAACAACCCGATTGCCGGAACTAACGTATTGTCCGTCGAGTGTAATACTCCCCGGCAGCACGCTGACATGCTGAGGGACGGTATCGACCACTTCCACAGAGGATGCATCACCGCGCCCACTATTGGTGACTATTACCCGGTAGGTCAGTGTGTCTCCGGGCATGGCATTGGCCAAGTCGACGCTCTTGGTTATCGATAAGTGCGGCGGGGGAGGGATGATGACCGTTGTAGCCGTGCTGGTCAAGCCGGAGCCGCCGGGTATCAAAGCTGAATTGCGGATGACGCTATAGGCTGTGGCCTGCGGAGATATGACGGCCCGAAAATTAAGCGAGATCGATGCCTGAGGGCTGAGGGTCCCCATGGACCATTTGATATTGCGGTTGGTTTCATTATATACGGCCATGCCGCTGGCGCTTCCAACCACATAACTCAGGTCGGTCGGCAGGAGATCGATGACATCGTATTTGGTTATCGGAGCAGAGCCGATATTGCGGACAACAATAGTATAGGTCAACGTGTCACCGGCCCGGGCGCTGTCGGAACTGGCCGATTTGGTGATCTGAAGACCGACACTCTGGCCCCAGGCGCTGACCGCAGTCAGGAGCGCCAATCCCAGGACAAATCCCAGGAAAGATATCTGATGTCTGTATGTTTTATTTGTATTCATGTGTCGCTCCTAAAATTTCCCTGACAGGCGGATGAACGGTCCCTGCCCCCGGTAATAGCGATCGGGGTAGAGGGTGGTTTCATTTTCGATCCGTTCATAGCCGATTGAGGCCCGATACCAGCGTTGACCTTCATATCCGATTTCGAATTCGGAGAGGCTCTTTTCATCATCAAGGGCCTGGCGCAGCAGGATATCTTTGAAAGCTGCCCGTGCGAAAAAGCCTTTTCCCAACGACATGGAGCCGTTCAGGAGAAGAATGTAAGAGACGGATATTTCCCGGGGGGTGGGGGGAAGGCTCTGGACCTCTCTGCGGCGGATCATCCCGACCGTGAAATCAGTGAGGCGATCGCGGTTCCAATTAAGGCGCGTTCCCAGATCCCAGATATCGCTGTGAGAAAAAGCCGGATGATACTCGGCTGTCCGGCGGAATTCGGTCTCGCCGCTGACCGACAGATGATGGGTGGCAAAGTATGTTATCTGGCCGAGGGTGAAATTCTCAGCAGAGCGTGAAATGGAATCAACCGCCCAGTGCTGCAACTCATGACGTCCGGCTTTGCCGACCACCTTTAGCGAGCGCAGAGGGAGGTATTCGACAGCCCCGGTCCCCGACCATTCAATCTGATTGGGGTCAGACTGCCATAATTGTATCCCGTTTCCCGGAGTGGTCAGGCGATGGTACTCGGCGGTAAACAGTGTCGCCAAGGTCGTGAACGGCTTAATACGAAGGTTGCCAAAAGAACCGTCTTCGCGCTGGTCATATGATTTTAGATCTTTATTTCTCCTGACCCGCATTTTCTGGATGACTTCAAGTCGAACTGCGTTGACGGGCGAGGTTGTAACAGATATTGCTCCCTGGTTGGTCAATGCGTTGGCCGGTCCTGCGGAGGTTTTATTGGTGAAGTCGATCAGTTCGTAATGAACACCATAACTAAATTCGCCGAGCAGGCCTAGTTTCCCTTTGTGGCCGCTGATGTCGGCGATGCCCCGATCCTGGGTATTGTTTTCATGGGAAATATCCGATCGGTCTTTGACGGTCCGTTTTTCCCCGCCCAGGGAGAAGGCAAATCCTTCGGCGAAAGCATTTTTATAACCGATTGAATATATGTTTTCATCGCGCAGCCCGGCATAGCTGTTATACTGGCCATTGGAGTCGATGCCCCGAATATCGCTGTACCCGCCGGTCACAGACTGTCGCGACGAGAGATTATATGTTGAACCGAAGTGAAGGCGCTGTTGATTTTTCACCGGATCCAGATCGGAATTGGTGAAGGACCGGAATTGGTCCTGAATCCGCTGGAATTCACCATTCAGACTCAGGCGATCGTTAATGTTGGATGCAAATCCGGCCCGGAAAGCGTCGCAGCTTTTTCCGGTATCCGGGTTATCGGAGCGGGCGAATTCGACATATCCGGTGCCGATCTTGTCGGCTTTCAGCGTCATATCCCCGCCGGTAAGATTCTGCGGCTCCTCAACGCCCACGCCAGTCGCGTTAGCGTCGATGAAGCGGTGCAGATAAGAAAATCCGCCGTTAATGTTTGAAACGGGTGTCAGGCTGACCCGACCGCCGGCGAGATCATCGTTGGTGGTTCGTTCATAATCATATATAATCACGATAAAATTAGGGTCGGAGGATATCGATTCGCTGGCGACCGGCATGTTGAGTATTATCCGTCCGCGCAGGTAGTCGATGCTGTAGTCAATATCCCGAGTCAACAGGCGTGAGGAAAGTACGGTCGATTGGTCAAAACGGTCGCGAGTTTCGATTTTGATCTGTTCACTGCCGCGGATGACCGGGGCATTGAGAAGGTCATATGGCCCGGCCGTACCATCGGCGCGGATACCGTTGACTGTCCCTTCACGATAGGTTTTTCCCTCCAATTTTCCGCCGACTCCCTCAACTTCAACCGGGCCGCCGGTCAGATCGGCATGGGCTCCGAAAAGAGAACGCTGGTTCAGGGTGAAGACGGTATTCTTAAAGCTCGGGCGAAGGGATCCGCCTTCGATGTAGCCATGTTTATCCGACTCGAGGCGGGCCATAAGCTCAAGCTGTGAGGGGCGCTGCGGTTGGGTCAAAAGCCGATAGTCCAGATTTTCGAATTCCCAGATTCGCTGCGGGTCATATATCCCCTGGCCCGTAAAGCGCCAGCCGTCCCAGAGTGGTTCGGTTGATTTCATCGACATTTTAAGACGAAAGATCGACGGGTCCGCCGTACGATACTCGTCGTCGATGCGGGAATCGACAACGGCGGTGCCGTTGATGGTAAACCATTTATTCAGATTGCCGTCGGCAAAAAGCGAGGTGCGGTAGTTCGCGGTAAAGTCCTTTTTCAGCCAGCTGTTGCCGTCCTCGAACGCCCGGACGTTGCCGTCAACCGACAGCATATGCATGGTGAATTCACCGAATCCAATAAGCAGCAGATTCTTTTTTGCGTCTGGCGGATTATAGGTTTTGACAACCGCCGCGGCGACAGGCATAGCCGCCAGTAAATAGATCGCCAGTGTTGCTGCTAGGACTAGTGCGCCGGTAGCTTTTCGGACCATATATTCTCCAGTCTGACCACCCTGTGCGTAGCATGCCAGGGCAAACAGGGGTATACGCTACATGTAGTTTTCCGTAAATCTTCACTGCAAAAGAAATGCCATATTTGGGCTGATGTCCCGCCCGAGCTGCCTCACGGGCTAATATATTGGCGGGCCATCGGATACGACATTATTGCAAATCCATTAAATTTCCGATTATGCAACGCCATATACACAAATTCTCAGCAAAGAATTGCATGAGTACAAAAGCGGGAATGTGCATGGGGCTCAATCAGTAAGATGCTATGTTTTCGTATCGTATTGTGGTGCCGTAAGATACGTAATTTATATGAACAATTATGTTAACTCTTGTCATATTTGCATGATTGGTCAGCTGCAGCGATTATGATCCGGAAAGCTGAGAAGCACAGGTAAAAGTCAAGTTGTTTCCAATGAGCCGCTGTCGAATCAAGCCTATCCCGTTCTTACCGATACTATGATAGAAGTACCAGCATTCGTCATAGGAATTTGATAGGGTATGGCCAAAATATTTCAGCTACTGCAGATCGTCAAGGCCGCCAATGCCACTGATCTTCATTTAGTTGCCGGCTCGGTTCCAATTGTCCGAGTCAATGGGCAGTTGGAAAAAACGCATCACCGCAGGCTGGCCAGCGATGAAATCAAGCAATTGATATACGAACTTTTATCCGACGATCAGATTCGGCGGTTCGAAAAAACTGGGGATCTGGATTTTGCCCACGGCATAGAAGGGGTTGCCCGGTTTCGCTTCAGTATTTACCGGACTCATTCAGGTCTGGCTGCGGCCATCCGGCTCATTCCGGAGCAGATTTTGGATTTGCCGGCGCTGGGATTTCCGGAGGAAGTCAGCAAATTGGTCGAGGCCAAATCGGGTCTGGTACTGGTTACCGGACCAACCAATTCCGGCAAGACAACAACTCTGGCGGCCATGGTCGATCATATCAATACCAATTTTTCCCGTCATATCATCACACTCGAAGATCCGATCGAGTATATCCATACCAACAAAAACTCTCTGGTCTCACAGCGCCAGGTCGGGCTTCATGCCGTGTCATTTGCCTCCGGTCTCCGGGCAGCTTTGCGGGAGGATCCCGACGTCATCCTGGTCGGGGAGATGCGGGACATGGAAACGATTTCCATGGCCATCACTGCCGCGGAAGTCGGTCTTTTGGTTTTGGGGACATTGCATACCAGTACGGCCGCCGGAACGGTTGATCGTGTGATCGATGTATTTCCGGTCGAGCAGCAACAGCAAATCAGAATCATGATGGCTGAATCTCTTTCCGGCATTGTCGCCCAGCAGTTGCTGCGACGCGCCGACGGCCCGGGACGGATCGCGGCTTTTGAATTGATGGTACGCAATTCCGCCATATCGGGAATGATTAGAGAAGCCAAAACTCATCAGATTCCGACTGCCATACAGACTGGCCGTTCTATGGGTATGCGTCTTTTGGACACACATCTCAAAGCGTTGGTCGATGCCGGCAAAGTGACGGCTCGGGAAGCGGCACGGGTGGCGCAGGAACCGGCCAAATTTGTGGAACTGGCGGCGGAGCAGGATGCGGAGAGGGTGACCATCTAGATGGAGCAGGAAACGCGCCGGCGGCGATTGGATGAAATCCTGATCGAGGAGGGACTGGTCTCCGAGGTTCAGGTCAAAGATGCCCTTATGCGGCAGAAAGCGCATGGCGGCAAGTTCGGCTCCCAGCTTTTATATCATCGTTACATCGATGAAGCCGGGTTGGTGAAGGCGTTGTCCAAGCAGTTTGGCTGCCCGGGTGTGGTTCTGGCCAATCTTCAGATTCCTCAGATTCTCCTGCGGACCATTTCCAAAAAAATTGCTCTGGCGCGCAAAGTCATTCCGTTTGACTATGACGTTGAAAATAATATTCTTAAGATCGCTTGCGAAGATCCGACCGACCAGAATCTGATCAATGAACTCAATTTCGTGACCCGCGGCAAGGCGGTCCAGCTATATGTCGCCGCAGAGATAGCATTAAATACGGCCATCGCCCGCCATTATCTGGGGGTGGAGATTTCGCTGGAAGATAATCTGCTCCTGGAAATTCCGGATGCCGCCACCGCCACGGATAAAATTATGGTCGCCGCCGAAAAGACGCTGCCTACGGCGGATGTTGATCTGCGGCCGGCGATCCTTTTGGCGACCGACGAAGTGTATGCCGCTCCCGTGCTCCAGGCTCTCTTGGAACGGGAAAACTATCAGGTGGTGGTCGCCGATTCGCTGGACAATGCCATCAGCCAGCTGTCATTGCGCTCTTTCCATGTCATTCTGGTCAAAGAAACCATCTGCCCGGATATGACCGCTTTTGCAGACAAGGTGCGGAAAATTTCGCCCCGAACCACCATACGATTTTACGATGCCCCATCATCGCTTCTATTAAAGAATGAAGCCTTTGCCACAGTCGCGGATCTGGGGCTCAAAAATCTCGAGCTGTTTACATCACTCTTGTCCAATAAGGCGGCCTTGCCGGTCAATCATAGCGGACGGGTCGGCCAATATGCCGACCGCTTGTGTCGCCGCCTGTCTCTGCCGGAAACCGACCGCCTGGTGATCACCACAGCCGCTTATATTCATGACCTGGCGCGCTTTTATTACGGCATGAATCCCGAAGATAATGATCATTCCGTCATTCAACTGACAGTCAAGCTCCTGGCGTCGCTGGGATATTCACCCGTCATCCAGGAAATCCTGGAAAAGATGTATGTCACGCTCCCGACGGATTCGTCACAGCATTTGACCTTACCCGTTTTGGGTGGAAACGTGCTGACTATCGCCGATATGTTCTGCGATAGCTCGCCGCACCATGATCGCCTGTCGTTGGATCGTTTCGATATTCTGAAACGTCAGTTCCGGGACATGACCGGACGATTGATTTTGGCCGACGTGATCGAGGCCTTTATCGATATGATTCAGGAAGAGATTCTTGATCAGCATACGACCAGTAAGACCGGCCAGATCATGATTTACGCCGAGGAGCTGGCCAAGCGGCAACTTTTGGAACTGCGTCTGAAAAATGAAGGATTCCGCACGGTTTCGCATTATACGGTGCATGAATCAGTCGAGATGTGCAAGCGCAGTGAGCCGGATCTCATGATTCTCATGGTTCCCGGTCCGCCGGAGCAGTCGAGAACATTGATCAGCAGTATTAAAGCGGGGGGAGTAGATACGGCCCGGATTCCGACCTTTCTTTTGACCGAGAGCGGCTCGATATCGCAATTGACAGGGCTTTTGGAGGAGGGAGTCGAAGACATCATTGCGCTTGACGATAACCTGGACATGCTGGTAACCAAGATCCGCAAGCACCAGGCCCGTCTGGGCAACCAGCAGGGCGTAAATGACGTCAATGGCGGCGGCAATGGCGCCCGAGGCCGCTTGGCCGATATGAATCTGATCGATCTGGTACAAGCTTTGGGACCGGGACGCAAGACAGTCCGCATCACGGTGCAGTCCACCAAACCTGATGCTCGGCCGTTATACATTTTCATGAACCAGGGTGCCATTGTGCATGCCAAATGCGGCACAATTGCCGGCCCGGAAGCAATTTACGAAGGGCTCACCTGGGCCGATGGGACCTGGACAATAGAGCCGGCTACACCAGACT